>Ga0163149_10000559_pt1 | contig 49288 bp, 49 predicted proteins | sample OliLakLV19MP5G1_FD_148604 | JGI IMG/M metagenome (GOLD analysis project Ga0163149, IMG submission 148604) | Freshwater microbial mat bacterial communities from Lake Vanda, McMurdo Dry Valleys, Antarctica - Oligotrophic Lake LV.19.MP5.G1 | ecosystem: Environmental > Aquatic > Freshwater > Lake >...
CCTTCATGACGCCTGCGTTCCAACCCTGGACCATCCCCAGGCGGTCCAGGGAAAGCAGGGCGTAGTCGGTGATGCCGGTGACGATGGTGTTGATCCAGGCCTGGCTATGCCGCAGCTGGCGCTCGCGCTTCTCGGAAAGTGAAATATCGTCGAGTACCGCGAAGCTTAGGCCGGCGACCCGCAGGCACGTCCACCAAAAAGGGGCCAAAAGACCGTCCAAATAGGCCCGATTGAAATTGAACGCTGGCCACCCATCCGAAAGCCGGGACTTGGGTGACGGATCGGCAGGCGGGTATCGCCATCCCATGGCCAGGGCCTACGTTCGCGCCGCTTCAGCATGGAGTCCGCTCGGCTGTTCACCGTACGAGGCCGGCTACCGTTATGCGACAGCGACGCCGACCCGCCGGTTCTGCCGACCCGTGCCCTCGAATCTGGTGACGATCACCGTGCCGATCGCGGAGACGTTCGCTACATGAGTGCCGCCGCAGGCTTGCAGATCGACGCTGTCGATGCGCAGCAGCCGGACCCGCCCAAAGCTTTTCGGCGGCTTGACCAGTTCGGGACGCGCGGGCAATTTTTCAGCGCTGCCCCATTCGATGGTCACCTTCGCGTCGGCGCGGATCAATTCGTTCAATCGGTCTCCCACTGCGCGGCCGCTTCGATCCAACGGGATCGGAAAGCGCGATCCGATCCTGAGTACGAAAGCGCACAGACATCCCGGTAGCACGCGCGCATTCTTCGCCTTCACCCGCGTGGCGTGCTGCGCGTCGCCTCCAATCAAGGATACGTCATGATCAATTCAGCAACGCTAATCCGTACCTTCGCGCTGTCGGCCGCATGCGCCGTAGCGCACGCTCCTGTTGCGCTCGCTGCCGATGCCGACAGTTCGTCGCAGGCCCGCTATCGTTCGGAAATGGCAGTGTGCGAAAGCGGTCGCTCGAATCAGGACGCGGCCACCTGCCGTATCGAGGCCCGCAACGCCCTGGCGGCGGCCCGCCACGGCGAATTGACCGACCCACGCGGCCAATACCGCAGCAATGCACAGCAACGCTGCGCAGCACTCGAAGGCGTGGAGTACAGCGCCTGCGAAGCGCGCATGCGCGGCGAGGGCAGCATCGAAGGCAGCGTGTCGGGCGGCGGCATCTTGCGCGAGAACGTGACTGTTGTGCCGCCAAAATAGCCCGTGACCGGAAACGCGCGCCAAACGCGTGCAAAAAAGCCGGCTCTGCACGCGCCGCATTCCGGAAAGCGGCGCCGAATGCGACAATTCGCTCGATGACCCGTACCACCATGTTGGCGATTGCCTTAGTCACCCTGCTTGCCGGCGCCGCGCTCGCGGTCTGGCTCACCCGCGCACCAAGCGTTCCCGCTGTTGTCGTGCAGGTGGAGCCGCTGGTGCGCACGCTGCAGTTTTCGGCGCGCGTGGCCACCTTGTCGCGCGTCGATGTCGGCAGCACGCTGACCGGACGTGTAGCCCAGGTGGCCGCAGTCGAGGGCGCCCAGGTGAAGGAGGGCGAGCCGCTGATCCGTCTGGAAAGCGACGAATTGCGCGCCGCGCTGGGCCAGGCCGAGGCCAGCCAGCGCCAGGCCGCCGCCCGTCTGGCGGGATTGCGCAGCAGCGGACGCGGCTTGGCCCAGGCCGGCGAGGCGCAAGCCGATTCCGTGCGCGTCGCCGCGCAGGCCGACTTGAAGCGCACCGAGGATCTGGTGGCCAAGGGGTTCCTGAGCGCGTCGCGCCTGGATGAGGCGCGGCGCGCGGCTGAAGTCGCGCGCGCGCAGCAGGCCGGCGCCCGCTCGCAAGCCGCGGCGGTCGCCGACCAGGGCACCGAGGTCATGCAGGCACAGGCGCAACTGGCGCTGGCACGCTCGGCCGTCGACGCCGCGCGCGCGCGCCTGGCACAAGCGGTGATCGGCGCACCGGCCGACGCCCGCGTTCTCACGCGCTTGGTCGAGCCGGGCCAGATCGTTCAGCCCGGGCGCGCCCTCATGAGCCTGGCACTGGCAGGCCCGCTGCGACTGGTGGCCCAGGTGGACGAACGCTATCTGGAACAATTGCGGGTCGGCCAGCCGGCCAGCGTGCTGGCCGACGCCTTTCCGGCCCGCCGCTTCGCCGCGCAGGTGCTCTCGATCGCGCCCCTGGTGGACGCACTACGCGGCGCCATCGAGGTCAAGTTTTCCCCAAGCGGCGAAGCGCCTTCGTTCCTGCGCGAGGACATGACGCTTTCCATCGAAGTCGAGACAGGACGCCGGGCGCAGGCGCTGGTGGTGCCGGTGGATGCCTTGCACGGCGCGGAGAGTAGCGCCGATGCGCGGGTTCTGATCGAAAGCGGCGGCCGGGTCGAAGAGCGCAAGGTGCGACTGGGGCTGCGCACGCTTGACGCCGCCGAAGTGCTCGAAGGGCTCGCCGCCGGCGATCGTGTGCTGCTCGGCGCAGCGCCTGCGCCCGGCAAGCGGGTGCGCGCCGGCACGACGCCACGCGCCGCCACCGCATCGCGCGGGCGCGCCGGCGAGGACGCCGGCAGCGCGCTGACCAACGCGATGGGGCGTTGAACCCGCATGGTCGCCATACTTGGATTCGAGCGGCGCGTCGCTACCCGTTTCCTGCGTGAAGGGCGCATGCAGACGCTTCTCATCATCGTAGGCGTCGCCGCCGGCGTGGCGGTGGTCGCCTACATCTCGGCCCTGATCACCGGCCTGCAAAAGAACACCCTCGACAAGACCTTGGGGGCGCAGGCCCATGTGACCTTGAGCGCGCCCGACGACGCGGTGACAGCGGCGCGCGCGCCCGACCCCGGCTCCAGCGTGCTCACCCAGACCCAACCGCGCCCGCAGCGGGCCCGCTCGATCGGCAACTGGCAGGCACTCGTGCCCCTCCTGGAGGCAAATGCCGGTGTGGCGGCGGTGTCGCCGATGGTGTCCGGCGCGGGTCTGGGCACCCGCGGTACGGCGTCGCGCTCGATCGCCATCGTCGGGGTGGAGCTGGAGCGCTACGAACGCATCGTGCACCTGCGCTCCAAGCTTGTGGCCGGAAGTGCGCGCCTGGGCCCGGGCGAGGCCATCATCGGGCGCGAACTGGCCGATGACTTAGCCCTGCGGGTGGGGGACCGCATGAACATCGCCACAGGGTCGGTCACCGATTCGGTACGGGTGACCGCGCTTGCCGATCTGGGCGTGCGCGAACTGAACCGACGCACGGTGATCGTGCCGCTGCGCACCGCGCAAAGCCTGTTCGGCCTGCCCGGCGGCGCCACCGGCCTGGAGCTCGCCGTGCACGACATCTGGGCGGCGCAAACCCTGGCTGCCGACCTGGCACGGCGCTTTCCCTACAAGGTCGAAAGCTGGCAGGACACCAATGCCCAACTGGTGTCGGCGCTCAACGCGCAATCGGTGAGCACCGGACTCATACGCGCTGTCGTAATGATCGTAGTCGCGCTGGGCATCGCCAGCGTGCTGGTGGTGTCGGTGGTGCAGAAACGGCGCGAGATCGGCATCCTGCGCGCCATGGGCGCCACGCGCGGCCAGGTGCTGCGGGTGTTCCTCCTGCAGGGCGCGATCGTAGGCGCCCTGGGCTCCACCCTGGGCATCCTGTTCGCGGTGCTGCTGATCCGCGCCTTCACCACCTTTGTGCGCGGCGCCGACGGCCTGCCGCTGTTCGTCATCAGCCTGGCGCCCGCCCTGGCGCTGCAGGTGGCCGCGGTTGCCACGCTGTGCGGCATCCTGGCGGCGGTGGCGCCGGCGCGGCGCGCCGCCGCGCTCGATCCGGCCCAGGCGATCCGCATATGAGGCTTTTGGCGTGAGCAATGCAGAAGCTCCGCTGATCGAGCTGGGCGATATCCGCAAAAGCTACAACCTGGGCCGGCCCAACCAGGCCGAGGTGCTGCACGGCGTTTCATTGGCGATTGCGCGCGGCGAGTTCGTCGCCCTGATCGGCCCCTCGGGCTCGGGCAAGAGCACGCTCCTCAACATCATCGGCCTGCTCGAACGCATGAGCGGCGGCAGCTATCGCATCGAAGGCGAGGAGACCAACGCCTACGAAGACGCCGCCCTCACCCTGCGCCGGCGCACCCTCTTGGGCTTCGTGTTCCAGTTCCATCACCTGCTGCCGGCATTCTCCGCACTGGAGAACGTGACCCTGCCGGCGCTGATGCGCGATGGCCGCGTCGGCACGCGCGAGGCGGAGCGCGCGCGCGCGGTACTGGCTGCAGTGGGCCTGGCAGAGGCCATGGACAAGCGACCGGGCGAACTCTCCGGCGGCATGCAGCAGCGCGTGGCGATCGCGCGCGCCCTGGTGCTGGAACCGCCGCTGGTGCTGGCCGACGAACCCACCGGCAACCTCGACCGCGCCTCCTCCGACGAAGTATTCGCGCTGATGCGCAAGATGCATGCCGAACTGCACACCTCTTTCCTGGTGGTGACCCACGATCCGCGCCTGGCGGCGCGCTGCGACCGCCTGATCGAACTGGTGGACGGACGCATCGAGCGGGACGTGCCGATCACAGCGACCGCGGCGACCGGCGCGGCGCCTTGACAGGGCCGGACAAGGCGCGTTGGGGGCAGGACGCGGTGCCGAGCATGCAGCCACCCTGAACGCCAGCATTGCGCATGCGCAGCCGATGGTGTGCAAAGAACTCACGCGCAGCGACGGCAGGACCGTTGCGGAGATGCTCCGCCGGTAACGGGCTTGCCGTGCTTGGAAGTTCGCGCTGGCGAGCCCCGACACAGGCGCGGGGTTCCGATGTAACCTTACAGGCAAGAGTGGGCACGTTGCGGGCGTTGTTGGCCTCCGGCAGTGCCGCTTGCTCGTAGGTCAGTTCGCGCACCGCGCCACGGAACATCGGGTACGAATACGCGGTTTACCTCGCCGCGGCGGCGTCCGACCAATTCAACGGCCCGATCATCCATGTAGATGGCGGCTGTCGGTGCTCCAGACTGCTGGCGCGGCTGCACATTGAAAAGTACAGACGAGCAGCGCGCCCTGGCTGGAGAACTGCTTTCCCGCTCAGCGAGCGAACCAATGTCCCTTGCTGACCAGCTTTGCGCGATGTCTTGCTGCATCCGCATGGCTCACCAGCGTTGCCGCTGTCTCACCGTCTTGCGGATATACCGCGATGCCGATAGAGACCCTGACGTCCGCCGATCGAGCAGAAACGTTGCCATTGACCGCGACGGACGAGGACAGGACTTGAATTATTTCCTTTGCGACGTCGGTGGCGTCCGCCTCGCTCGTTAGCTCGGTTCGCAAATAGAGGAACTCGCGATTGCCGTGCCGCATCAAGGTATCGTCGTCGCGCTTCATGTTTTCGAGTTTGTCCACAACCGACAGCAAGACCTTGTCGCTCAATACGTCATCTTGTTTGTTACCGGGTTCTTGACGCTCAGGCAGATCAATGAACAGCACGGCAAGTGTCCTGCTGTTTAGCTTTGCCTGCGCAAGCGCCTGATCGAGGCGATCATCGAACAGTCCCCGATTGGGCAATGAAGTCAAAGGATCGTAGAGCGCAGCATGGCGAGCCGCTTTCTCCTGCTGCTTAACGTCGATCAGCTCCTTTTCAAGCACCACCCTCTCTTTCACTTCAGCTTTCAAAGCCTGGTTGACGCTCTTCAAATCCTCGACAGCTTCTTCCACCATGCCTTCGACCAATTCGCTCTTTTGGAGTACATCTCCTACACCGGATCGAACGGGCCCACTGCCAATTTCCTTCTTGAGATCTGAATTGACGGTTGCCAAGTCTTCCGCAACTTGCTCGACGTGTAACTTGATCTGCTCGCTTTGATCCAAGACACGGATCAATGACAGCGCGGCTGCACTGCCCTTTAGTGCCTTCGAGTCCTGCGGGGATAATCTCAGTTGCTCGATAAGGCGATTGATGACATCCGACTGTTCGTCGCCTTGTGGAATGTCGGGGTCCGGGCCAGTTTGAATCTCGGTGACCAGGGCATCGGGCAGCAGGCGCTCGAATTCGGCTGTGACCACCGCGTAACACTCACAGGATGCTTTCTCCAGTTTCGGTCGATCAAGCACTTCGATGATTCCTCGACTGTACTCGATCGCCCTTGAGGACTGAAGCTTCAGCGCCGCCGCCGTGACGGTCTCGCGTCGTACCCCAAGCATGCTACTGATCAATTCCTGCGTCATCTTCAATTGACTGGACGGCAGACGATCGAGGCTCATCAGCACCAGGCGGCACAGTTGCTGACTGACCGAATGATGGCGGTAGCACACTGCGGTCTGGGACATTTGCGTGAGCAGAGTCTGCGTATAGCGAAGTAACAGGTGTTGCAACGCTCCTGCGCGACTGAATTCAGCTTTGAGCACCGCCCCTTTGAGACGGCATGCGAAGCCAGCGCTTTGGACTACCGCCCGGTTCGGTGCAGTGCGGCTGTCAGAAATTAGCGGTAGTCCAACCATGCCCTCCTTGCCGATCATGGCGATTTCTGCCGATGCGCCGCTCTCGGTGACGAACATCAAGGAAATGATCGAATCGATGGGAAAGTAAACGTGATTCTGGACCTCGCCAGACTCGTACAGCATGTCGCCCAGCTTCATCGGCACAAGTTCCATGCTTGAGAACACGCGCGCACGCGCCGACGCCGGCAAGGCACGGAGTAACCGGTTCTGAATTTGCGTTATTTCGGGCGGGCTGATCATGGGCGCTTCCGGCTCTTGAAACGGGTTCATTGGCACTGTAGAGGCGCGCCAAGAGTTGGGTGTAAATGGACTTGTCCGGCTTAGTCAGTCGCGTCCGGCGCGGCTCCAGGCGGCTAGCGCGGCCGCGCGGCCGCCGCGTAAAGCGGCATCACCACCGGCAGCAGGGACTCGATGGTCTGAACCCGGCTGGCGTCCGTGGGATGGCTGCTGAGAAAGGGCGCGGACGCACCGCCGCTGTTCGCAGTCATCATCTTGCGCCACAGGGTCACCCCGGCCCGCGGATCGTAGCCGGCACGCGCCATGAGTTCCAGGCCCATGCGGTCGGCTTCGTTTTCGTCGGTGCGGCTGAAGCGGGTTGCGATCAGCGCCTGGTAGCCGGTGTTCGCCACCGCAGACGAGCCTTCGCCAAGGCCCAGTAACGCCGCGCCAATGTCGATGGCCGCATGCGCCGCCATCGCCTGCGAAACCTGCTCGCGCGAGTGCTCGCGCAAGGCATGCGAAATCTCGTGCCCGATGACGACCGCGAGTTCGTCGTCGCTGAGATTGAGTCGTCTGACCAATCCGCTGTAGACCATGATCTTCCCGCCCGGCATGCAGAACGCGTTGATCTGGTCGCTTGCGATGACGTTGACTTCCCATTGCCAGCCCGGGGCGTCGGGACGGAACACCCTGGTCTGCGGTTCAAGGCGGCCGGCAATCGTGCGGACCCGCTGCAGCAGCGCGGCATCCTGGTTGAGCGTTCCTTGCGCCGCGGCCTCGGCCTTGAGCTTGGCGTAGCTCTGGGCGGCCATCTGATCGAGTTGCTGGGAAGAAACCAGCAAAAGCTGCTTGCGATCGGTGCCGACCGCGCCGCCCGAGGTCGTGGTACTGCAGGCGGCGAGTATCGCCAGAGCCGATGCGCACAATATCGCGGCCGGGATGATTCGAAGGGTGGACATGATTTCCTCGCTGGCCCGATCGGGCCCTAAACACATCCGCTTGGTTGCCGTCCTCGAACGGGACGCCACGCTGCGCGGAAGCGCTGCGCCGACTATCTTCAAAACCGCAGCAATGGTCTGTGCGGTCTCGCACATGCCACCGCGCGGCAAGCGCGGCCGGCTTCAGTCGCCCAGGATCTCCCCGATGGGCTTGAGAGCGTCGACACGGTCGCATACCGCCTTGACGACCAGCAGGATCGGCACTCCGAGGATCAGCCCGGCCGGGCCCCACAGCCATCCGAACGCGAGCACGGCAGCAAAAACGATCAGCGGGCTCATGCGGCTGGTGCGTCCGGTCAACCAGGGCGTCACCAGGTTGCCGACGACCGCATGAATGGCGAATGAACTCGCACCGATCATCAGCGCAGTATCGACAGCGCCAAACTGGACCAAGCCCATGACGGCCGATCCGGCCCCGATGATGATCGCGCCGACATACGGGATCAGGTTGGTCACGCCGGCGGCCACGCCCCAGATACCGGCGTTGTCCAGCCCGAAGGCGCGGAACGCCAGCCATGTCGCAAACCCGACGAAAACGCTGGTGCCCAGTTGCACCAGCAGGTAACGCTGGATTTGCGCGCTCACTTCATCGAGCGCCTCGACGGTGACCTTTTTCTGGCTCAATCTCGGCCCGGCAAGCTTGACCATCTTGCGGCGAAAATTGTTGCCCGATGCGAGGAGGAATAGCGCGACCAGGAGGACGATGCTGGTCTGGCTCAACAACGACAGCAGGCTCATGGTTCCGCTCCAGAGATAGTCGCGGATATCCAGCGCCGGCCGCCGGACAGGCGCGTTCGCCGAAGCGGGGTCGGTTTTCCGGACCGTCGCCGGCGCCGTGCCGCGCTTGGCGCCCGCCGTCTTGTCCGCCGCCGTGCCCGCGGGGTCCTGGCCAGCCCCGACGACGCCTTCTTCAGCCGCCTTCGAGATCTCGGCCGCGGCTTTTTGAACCTTTGAGATCGTGTCGCCGGGCATGGCGCGGTGATTGCGCATCATCAGGCGCAGTTTTTGGGAAATTTCCGGCAGCGAATCGACGAACGAGCTGGCTTGATCGCGCATCGCCCATCCGCCCCACCCGGCGCACGCGATGAGGGCGCATACCACCAGCAGCGCGCCGGCGGGGCGCGGCATGCCCCGGCGCGCAAGCCAGCTCACCACAGGTGTCAGTGCATAGCTGAGCATCAAGCCGAGCAGAAACGGTACCACCACCGCCTCGGCCCACTGCAGCGCGAAAAGCGCGGCCAGCAGCGCCAACAGCGCCAGCGAAATGCTGCGGATTTCAACCGGCATGTGCAACACGGTGCGGGCCGGATCGGGTTCGGGCGCGGCTTTTTCGGCGTCGATGGCCGGCGGCGCCGGGTCGGCTGCGGCCGCGGTGGTTTCAACCTCGATGGCCGGCGGCGCGTTTCGGCCTCCATCGGAGGGTGCGGGCAAGCCTTCGGCAACGGGGAGCGCCGGCATGGCGGCCGCGCCCGCCAGACCGGCTGGCTTGCCGCTGTCGCGATCAGTACTCATTTATGGCTCATGGCAATTGCGTCGGGGTGGTGCACGGGACATCCGGCACATGCGCTGCCGCGCCTGCCGACACCGCGTCGCAAGGATGGGCGCGTGCATGACTTCTCTCTGTTCCCCAGCGCACAAAGGGCGCGGCGAAGTGCCGCCCTAGAACACCAGATGCGGCGCAAGGACGGCGTCGGCAAAGAGCAGACCGAGCAGCCAGCAGACCCAGAAATCCTTTTCGACCATCACGCTCGAGATTGCCATGCGCGCCGCCGTCTGCGTGAACGCTAGCGCGCGTCGCTCGGGTGGAAGCGCTACGAACTGTGACGCGAGCGTGGCCATCGCGGTGCTAGCTGTCCGCCGCCAGCGCCCGCAGGGTGTGATGCATCCATCCGGGCGCCAAGGTCAAGTCGTCCACCAGGTTGCGTCGCTCGTTCTCTGGCAGGGTAAGCCTGAGCATCTCGAGTCGTTGCGGCGTGAGATGCTGGGCTCCGAGGCTGCGCAGAGCCTGGATCACCAGGCCGCTGGTCCGCCCCGCTGCTGCCATCTGGCGCGGCGTGGTCCGCTTGAGGATGATCTGCATGGGGCCGGCCTTGACGGTGCGGCTGGTGCCGTCGGTCAGGAATTCGACGCGTGCGGGCACTTGGTCGGACAGTCCGAGCAGGTTGGCGGCGTAGGCACCTGTCGGCTGAAGGCGAAGCCTGTCCTTGCCTGTGAGAGCGGCGACCACGGCATCGACCGACGGCCACAGGATTCCGAGCAATGGGTCTTGCCGGGGCTTGTCATACAGCCCACGAGACAGGCGGCGCAGTTCGTTGCGCGCAACCAAGCGTTGCAAGGCCTTGTCGAGGGCAGCGCGGCCACCGAGGCCCGCAAACAGCGCCGGTGTGAACACGGTGCCTGGCTTTGCGTGGCGCACCTTGCGCGAGATCGCGGCGTCGATGCTCGAATCGACGGCACGTCGAGGCCGAGACTCTCGCGTGATGCGGTTTTGCGGCGATGGAGAAGCTGCTTTCATGTCCGAAAAATAGCACGTTTTTCGGACGGGAAGAAGACCACTGTAGTGGATCGACCCTCGAGCCCGCCAGAAGCGGGCGCATCGCGCGGAGCCGAGCCAAGGCAGAAAGTTGAAACGAACGGTAAAACAGGCACGACGTCACCGGGACCCACTGGGTCGACCTTCGGGCACCAATCCGCATCAAGTCTCAAGTGAACCGACGCGCAGCGTGTGGAAACGCACAGACTGGTTGGGCCGGATCGGACATGGTTGCGTCAGTGCGGCCAATGGACGAAAATCCCATCAACGCTTCCCAAAGCCGATCCAGGAGGCGGATTCTGCTGGCGGCAGCTTGCGTCACTACCACACCGACGATAACGGCTTGTTCATCCGGCGACGCCGAACATGACGCTGCCCGCGCCCTGAGAACGCCGCGGCCACCTTCGTCCGACACGGCCATTTCGCCACTGCGTGACCTGGTGCGTCAGGCCACCTTGGCGCCGTCGAGCCACAACACGCAATGCTGGCGCTTCCGCATTGCCGCCAATTCGGTTTCCATCGCGCCCGACCTCACACGTCGCTGCCCGGTCGTCGATCCGGACGATCACCACCTCTTCGTGTCGCTGGGCTGCGCCACCGAGAACCTGGTGCATGCCGCTCTGGCCGCCGGACTGCACGCGGACCCGCGCTTCGATCCCGGCGGTGACGGGGTCATAAAAGTAACCTTGGAGACGACGCAGAAGCGCAACTCGCCGTTGTTTCAGGCGATCTCCGAGCGCCAATGCACCCGTGGCGACTACGACGGCCAACCGATTTCGCCGGGCGAGCTGCGCCAGCTGGAAGAGGCGGGCACGGGAGACGGTGTCAGCGTGCGATTGCTGACCGCGCGCTCGGCCATGGAGAGTCTGCTGGAATACATCGTCGCGGCCAATACGGTGCAGATCAACGACGCCGCGTTTGTCGCGGAACTCAAGGCATGGATCCGCTTCAGCGCCGATGAGGCGCTTCGTTCCGGTGATGGCCTGTTCGCCGGCGCCACCGGCAACCCCGCGCTGCCGCGCTGGCTGGGCAGCCGCATGATGGGCCTCTTCCTCACGCCGAAGTCGGACAACGAACGCTACGCGCGACAGGTGCGCAATTCGGCCGGCGTCGCGGTGTTCGTCTCCGGGCGCAACGACAAGGCGCATTGGGTCGAGGCAGGCCGTTGTTACGAGCGGTTCGCGCTGCAGGCCACCGCGCTGGGTATCCGCAATGCGTTCCTGAACCAGCCTGTCGAGATCGGCGCGATCCGGCCGCAGTTCGCCGCCTGGCTCGGCATCGCAAGCGACCAGCGGCCCGATCTGGTGGTGCGCTTCGGGCGTGGCCCTGCCCTGCCGAATTCGATGCGGCGACCGGTGCAGGCGGTGCTGGTCTGAAGCGCGTGGCCTCAAAAATGGAACACACGCGATGAGCGCATTGACATGGACCGCATTGGGCATCGGCATCGTGTTGGCCAGCGGCATAGGGCTTGCCGCGCTTGGAAGCTCGCGCTGGCGCGCCTCGACACAGGTGCAGATGGCGCTGCTCGAAGCCGCCCGGGTGCCCGCGCCTGCGGGCCGCTACAACGCCCGTGAACTCGACGGTCTGCCCGCGCCGGTGCAGCGCTACTTCCGCGCGGTGCTGAAGGACGGCCAGCCCTTCATCGCCGCCGCAACCTTCGAGCTTGCCGGCAGGTTCAACATGTCGGCCACCGGCGAGAGTTGGAAGCCCTTCACCTCGACGCAGCGCGCCGTCGTCCACCGCCCGGGCTTCCTGTGGAACGGCCGGGTAGCGATGCTGCCGGGCATTGCCGCCCATGTGCACGACAGCTACATCGCCGGTGTGGGCACGCTGCACGCGGCGATGCTGGGCTTGTTCACGGTGGCCCGAGTGCAGGGCGGGGTCGAGGCTGCCCGCGGCGAACTGATGCGCTACTTCGCCGAAATGGCGTGGTACCCCACCGCGCTGCTGCCCAGCCAGGGCGTGCGCTGGGATGCTCTGGACGACAGATCGGCGAACGCCACGCTGGTGGACGGCCCGGTCACCCTGACCATGCTGTTCAGGTTCGACCACGCCGGACTGATCACCTCAGTGCATGCCGACGCGCGTGGTGCCAGCGTGGGCAAGGATGGGGTTATGACCATGCTGCCCTGGGAGTGCAGCATCGGCAACTATCAGCGGCGCGACGGGATGCTGGTGCCGAACCGCGGTGAGGCCGCCTGGATGCGGCCGCAAGGGCGCAAGCCGTACTTCATCGGCAACCTCACCTCGATGGCCTACGAGTTTGCGCCGTGAATCACGTACCGGACGGGTTGGCGCCATGACCTGGCCGTACGCAGTGCAGTTCGCTGTCTCGTTGTCAATGGCGGCAGCAATCTCAGCACCAATGCGCACCTCGAAACACCGGATGCCGAGGTTCCTCGCTACCGCGCGTGGCGTGGGCAATCCTATGGTGTCGATCTCGTGGCACGGGACGGGTTTGGGCTTCGTGCCCGCGGCGTGCAGCCCGCCGACCCACGCGCCTACTGCATCTACGGCGCGCGCGTGTTGGCACCTTGCGCCGGCCAAGTGGTCAGGCAATACCGGCGCGCCTCATTTGCACATTCACGCGCAGAGCCCTGGCCCGGCCGGAGCGCCTTGGGGTGGCGATCCGCAGCACATCGAGTTTAACGGCCGCTTTCCGGTTCGCGGCGAGCGCATGGAGGTGCAATGAACATCAACGTACGCCAGAGTTTCCTTGCCACACTGCGTTTCCCGTGCCCAGCGGCAGCGGTGGAAGTACGTATTTTTGCGGCGCCTTATCCAGAATGGTTCGCGAGAAGGCGTCGGCCCACACCTTGTAGCCGTGCACGCCCGGATGAAAGCCGTCAGATGCCAGACAGGCGCGAATATCACCCTCGAACGGCGAAGTCATGACGCGATTGCCATCTGCCGGCAGCCACTGCTCCAGGCGCTGATTCATCTCGGTCGTCCAACGCCCCATGAACCATCGAAGCGGCTGGGGTAACGAGACAAATCCGCGCATAGGTGGCATAGCACTATGGATCAACAGGTCGGGATCGAAACGCTCTTGCACCAGTGCCGCGAGCCGATGCTGCCACTGCAACCATTGCTCCGGCGAGCGCAGAGCCGTGGCGTCGTTGACGCCGACCGAAAGAATCACCACATCGAATTTGGACTTCGGCGCATCCAGAAGCAATTGAACCAAACCGGGCGAATCCAGACCGCTGACCGCCATCAACTGCCAGCGCACCGTGTGGTGGACCCCCAGTCGCAAGGCCAGCTGGCCACACAGGCCTTGGTCCTGCGACTCCACGCCCACACCGGCGGCGCCCGAGTCTCCGGCAATCAGCACTGTAATGATTGGACCGCTACCCGACTCTCCAAGCCGCGGACCGCGCGCCTCCGGCATCAAAGGAGTCACCCGGCGCACCCGGCGGCTTTGCATCCAGAGGATCGGGCCCAAGAGCAGCAGCAGAACGAAGCGCGTCAGCGTGCGCACGCTTGTGGCCTGCGAGGAGTCAATAAACCTGTTTGATCGAACCGGCGTTGGTCGAATGCCTGCCTGCGTCATTTATGGGAAATGCTGGCGGAAGTGGCAAAAGCGATAGGAAAAGTCATCGTGTTTGCTATGGAGGATGGGCGAATATGAAACGCAATCACTGGCAAACAGAGTGCGACTGCGGAGGCGTACTGTGCTGGCCAACAGAATGTGCCAGATGAGCGAAACCCAAGCTGTTCGCTAGCGCACAGAATGCTTGGCATGAAACGGGCATCTTCTTTGCGCCATGACCGATGCCGTAATCTCCTGGCCCGCCATTTCCACGATGCAATGCGAGCCCACCGTCGTAGGCAAGCCGCTGCGGCGATGAGGGCGAATGCTCGCCTTGCCGTTTGGATCGCGATCGCACTGAGCCTGGCGACTGCCTCATTGTGGATCTGGTGGCGCTTCGACGGCGACATACAGAAAGCCATCGAACGGGTGGCCCGTGGCAGTGTGCTGGTACAGACTTCCTGCGGAATTATCGAGTATCAGGAGGCTGGCGCCGGCGTGCCATTGCTGGCCGTGCACGGCAGCGGCGGTGGTCATGACCAGGGCATGGCCTTCGCGGGCGGGTTGGCCTCGCAGGGCATCCGGGTGATCGCGATGTCGCGCCTCGGTTATCTGCGCACGCCCATGCCGGCAGATGCGTCGGCGGCGGCGCAGGCCGATGCCCATGTCTGCCTGCTCGACGCATTGGGCATTCCCAGGGCCGCCGTCATGGGCGGCTCGGCAGGCGCGCCGTCGGCGCTGCAGATGGCGATGCGCCACCCGGATCGAGTCAGTGCGCTGGTGCTGCTGGTGCCGCTGGCCTACAAGCCATCCACGCAGGCGGAGTCCGCGCCGCCGCTGCTGCCCTGGGTCGAGGCCGCGATGATGCGGATGATCGGCTCGGACTTCCTGTTCTGGTCCGCACTGCATCTGGCGCGCGATCGGGTGATCAAGGTGGTGCTTGCGACACCGCCCGAGTTGCTCGCGCATGCCAGCCCGCAGGAGCGGGCGGGTCGAGGCGATGCTCGACAACATCCTGCCTGTGTCGCTACGCGCCGCAGGCTTGCGTAGCGACTCGGCCGTGGGCAAGCAGCTGGTGTCGTCCCCTTTGGAGTCGATCCGATTGCCAGCCCTGGTGATCAGTGCGCGCGATGACCGCTATGGCACTTATGCCAGCGCGCAGTACACCGCCGGCCGGATCACAGGCGCGAGGTTCATCGGCTTCGATGAAGGCGGACACACCTGGGTCGGACACGACGACGAGGTGCTGGCGGCCATCGTCGGGTTGCTCTTGCCAGCGGCCAGACCATGATGCTTTGGATGCCTTCATCATCAGGAGCAGTGGTGATCTCCGAGCCCGCCGTGCGCCGAGGCGAGACGCGCTCCGCAGCGTCCGTCCTGACGTTCTTTACTCTCGCGTTTGCCTGGACCTGGACGTGCTGGCTGCTCGCTCCTGCGCTGAAAGTGGACGCGCCCGTTGCGGCCACCGCGCTGTCATTGGCGGGCGGCTTTGGGCCGAGCCTGGCGGCGGTGGTTGTAGTTGCTTATTGCAGTGGCATTGCCGGACTGCACCGCTGGCTGATGAGATGCCTGCGCTGGCGTACAGGCTGGCGCTGGGTCCTGCCGGCGTTCATGTTCCCGGTTGCTTTCATGGGGCTGGCAGCCGCGGCCCACGTGGCGCTTGGCGGCACCTTGCCGCCATCGCCGGCTGCGGGTCAATTGGGGATGGCGGCGGCGAACTTCTTGCTCATCTTCTTTGTGGGCGGCCCGCTGGGCGAGGAGTTCGGCTGGCGCGGATACGCCTTGCCGGCTTTGCAGGAGCGTTGGGGATGGCGTGCCGCAAGCGTGATGCTGGGCGTGGTTTGGGCGGTCTGGCACCTGCCGCTCTTCTACAGCACGAGCGCGGTGCAAAGCCATCTGCCGATGGAGTTGTATGCGCTGAGCACCATCGCATCGTCGGTGCTGTTCGGGTGGTTGTTCAACCGCAGCCACGGCAGCGTTGTGCCGGTGCTGGTGCTGCACACCGCGGTCAATGCCTGGTCAATGATCATCCCGGTGATGGTGCTGCCGGACGGCAGCAATCTGCGCCCGTTTCAGATTGTCGTCGGCATCCTGGTCTTGACGGCGGTCGCGCTGTTGTGCCGCGGCGAACCAATGCCCAATCAGGTAGTGGGTCATGAATAAGCCTTCGTCACACATGAAGACGGAGTACCGAACGTCGCTCAAGGCTCCGCAGTCCGCTACCATTGGCCCGGCCATTACTAACCCGACCAGTGTTGCGCAATGAAACGCATCCTCGTGACTGGCGCCACGGGACAAGTCGGCTCGGCCGTGATTGCGGCGCTACGTGCCTTTGACGGCATCGTCGTTCGCGCGGCCGTACGCGACGTCGCCAGGGTGAGCGCGAAATGGCGTGGCGATGCGAGAGTGCAGCCGTTGGCCTTCGACTACTCCGATCGCGCCAGTCAAGACGCTGCGCTGGCTGACTGCGACACTCTGTTCCTGCTGCGTCCGCCGCAACTCAACGACGACTTCGGTGACTTGATCGCGCGGGCGCGGCAACACGGCGTCACCCACATCGTGTTCTTGTCGGTGCAGGGAGCACAGCGCAATTGGTTCATTCCGCACCACAAGATCGAACGGCGGCTGATGTCCGGCGGCGTGCCGTACACGTTACTGCGGCCGGCCTATTTCATGCAGAACTTCACCAGCGCGCTCCACGATGAATTGACGCGCCGGCATCGCATCTTCCTGCCGGCAGGCAACGCCCGGTTCACCCTCGTGGACGTCGATGACATTGCCCGTGTGGCAGCCCGGGTGCTGACCCAACCCGGCACACAGCACCACGGGCAGGCCTACACGTTGACGTCGGAAACGCCACTGAACTTTCATCAAATGGCCGTTCGGTTGACGACGGGTTTGGGCACACCCATCACCTATGTCTCGCCCGGCCCGTGGCGCTTTTACCGCACGCTGCGGCGCGATAGTCGCGCGCCCGGCTTGATCCTCGTGATGTTGCTGCTGCACATGCTGCCGCGATTCACGGGCACGCCACAGGTGACTCACACGGTCACCGAGTTGACGGGCCGAGCGCCGATCGAGTTCTCGCAATTCGTCGCGGCCCATCGCGACGAGTTGCTCTTGCCACCGAACCGACCATGACGGTGCGGATATCCGTCGGCGGGTCAGGCCGCGCGAAACACCCGCTGGAGACAGCCGCAACTGATTCCAGGAAGGTTGCCGGCCTCCTCGGACCAACCACGGTCGCCATGCTCGTTTCCGAGTTCCCGCTTATCCAGCCGCATCTCTACGACGCTCAAACCCCGCCTGTTGTCTACCTGTCGGGAATCGCCATGTTCGTTGCCGGTCTGGCGCTCGTGCGCACACACAACCTCTGGGGGCGAAACTGGACTGTGCTGGTCACGCTATCGGGCTGGTTTTTCCTTGCACTCGGTTTGCTTCGGATGTTCGCAGCTGGCCAGTATCAGCGCGCGGCGGCGCAAACCAGTCCGGGAATCTTCATGGTTCTTGAAGCTTGGCTTCTAGTTGTCGCCCTGGTCATCACTTACAAGGCATATGCCCGGTGCACACCGTAGCATGCCTCTCGTCGCTACCTGTGTGGTCCAACCCCTCGGTCGAGCGGCTCGCACCGGCAGGCCACTGTTGCCGATGCTCATGCACGTGCCGATCGCCGCGGCCATGTTTATCCTTGTCCCACAGACGATGCCTGCGATGGCAGTAGTGACCTTTGATCTCGTACTCGGTACTGCGCTTTGGCTCATCGTCGCAGCGGTCGCGCTCGCCAACCGCGGCGCGCCTCTCAGTTCAAACGTTGAAAGTGAAGGGCGCATGGCGCGGGGCACGTTGGCGGGCGTGTGGCCCAAAACGCCATGACCCTCATGCCCTGGCTTCGACGCCACCCGCTGCTCGGATATTTCGCTCTCGCTTATGGCGTGAGTTGGGGCGGCATATTTGTTGTGCTCGCCGTCTGGTCCCTGATCATCCCTGCGATGGTGCTGCCGGACGGCAGCAATCTGCGCCCGTTTCAGATTGTCGTCGGCATCCTGGTCCTGACGGCGGTCGCGCTGTTGTGCAGCGGCGAGTGATTGCCCAACAAGACAATGGATCCTGAGTAGAACTTCGTCGCGCATCAAGACGGAGTACCCCAAAATGCACTCACGCTTGCGCAACTTGGGCGCCGTCTGCGTCGCCTGCCACGAGGCGGTGTGGCCGAAATCCGGAGTGTTGGCCAGCGAACAGACAACGCAAATGTTCGAAACTATCTTCGGTGCAGAGACGTTCCCACAGGCAGGTCACGGTGGTACCGAGACCCTGGGCAGATTTGATAACCAACAGGAGACGGTATGAAGGGTTACGTGCAAGACATCGAGGGCATAGCCACGCGGAACGACAATTTTCGTAAGGTTCTCTACACTGCCCGAAATTGTCAATTGGTGGTGATGGCGCTCAAACCGAAGGAAGAGATCGGTGCCGAAGTTCACAAGCTTGATCAGTTCTTCCGTGTCGAACAGGGCACCGGCGAGGCTGTGCTGGACGGTGTGAGTACAGCGATCCGCGCCGGCTATGCGGTCGTGGTCCCGGCCGGGGCCAGACACAACATCATCAACAGCGGGACTGAGCCGCTCAAGCTCTACACGATTTATTCGCCGCCCAACCATCGCGATGGTGTGGTGCACGCCACGCGCGCAGACGCTGAGGCCGACACCGAGCACTTCGACGGCAAGACGTCGGAATGATTGAATCGTCGACACGGGCCGGCGGCGACCCGTCTGCGTAAATCATCCTCGTGCTGGTACGCATCTTCAATCTCATGCGCGGTCCCAGACAGCCAGTGAGTCGCAAGCGGTCTGAACATCTCAGATCGTCGTCAGCATCCTGGTGCTGATGGGTCGTGGCAGCGCCGCCGCGAGCGAATGCCCGACAGGCCACGCATGCTGGCGCGCCGTCTCTATTGGTCCTCGTCAGTCGGATTTTTGCGCGCCGATGGGCCCACGTTTCGCCGCAACCGCCGTTGGCGAGCCAATCTCTCTCGGGTGACTATGAGCTCGCCTACCGCCAGCGCATGGCAGGCCAGACCAGCACAGGCCGTTGAACCCGCAAAGCCCGGCAACCCCGGTGACATCGGCGATCCGTCGGGCATGGCGAGCAACGCGGTGGCGGTGGCCCTGGCGGCGGATGTCGAAAGCGGGCTCGGCGCAACGGCAGGAAGCCAAAGCGCAAAACGCTGTCGCCGCGCTCGCCAGAATGGCTGCAGCCACCACTGTGCTGCCTGACGGCAAGCCGCTGCGCGTGCCCACAGCCGAACTGGTGCGCGGCGATCTGATCGTGCCGGCCGAGGGTGAGGTGGTTGGTGCCGATGCGCGCGTGCTTGACGTCACATGCGAAAGACACCGCATTGACAGCAACTAGATTTCAGCGACAGCTTGCCCCGACTTGGCCAGCACTTCGAGAGCGCGGGATGCGCTGCTGCGCTCGGCGCGCTCTTTTAAAAACGCTGCCGCCGTCCGACGAGAAGCCAGTTTCTCAGCCAAGGCAACCGCCAGATACTGGTTCATGGCCACCCCATCGGCTTTGGCGGCCTCGCGCAGGTGCTCGTACAAAGACTGCGGCAAACGCAGCGCGAAGTTGTTGGATTTCACGTGATCGGCTCCTGGTTAAAAATTGCTGCGCTGCTGCTCGTAAAACCCGGCGGGCGTTTGCAACTTGAAGGCAAACTGCAAACTGGCAGGTAAAAAATCCCGGATGTTCCAGGTGACCAAATGGGTGGCACCACCGTTGGCAGCCGTTTCCAGCACCATCTCGTCGGCAGGGTCGCGTAGCTGAGGGCGCCACAAAAATGACAAGTCAACAGGCTGAAAGACGTCGGCCAAACCGTCCAGAAATTCGATGACTTCTTCCTGAGTCAAACCAAAAGCGGCCAAATGCTCGGGCCGCGTCAGCACGGCTTCATACTCAAGGAAAAGGGGAACCGATACACCACATTGCAGCCTGCCCAAAAGCACTTCTTGCAGCATCACGCGGGAATATCCGGTGGTGGAGCGCAGCGCAGACACAAGAACATTGGTATCGAGAATCAACATATTTAATATTGTAGGCGATATTAATAGAAGCCTCCACCAGCTCGCCAGGATTTTTAACAAAGAATCCGGGCCAAGACTCCGCTTGAATCGAATTGCTGCTCCCTTGGATGACATATGAGACCGCCTGACGCCAGCGCAACGCCTGCCAGCACAACGCCGGCCGTTGAACCCGCAAAGCCCGGCAACCCCGCTGACATCGGCGATCCGTCGGTCATGGAGACAAGCGCGGTGGCGGCGGCCCTGGCGGCGGATGTCGAAAGCGGGCTCAGCGCAACGGAAGCCGCGCGTCGGCTCGCACAGAACGGGCCCAATGAACTGCGTGCCGCCCCACGAATTCCTGCCTGGCGGCGTGCGCTGGCGCAGTTCCAGGACCCGCTGATCTACCTGTTACTGGCGGCGGTGGTCATCGCGCTGGTCGCGTGGTGGGTTGAGGGTCGTGTCGGATGGCCGGTCGATGCCATCGTCATTGCGGCCGTCGTGCTGCTCAACGGCGTGATCGGCCATGTGCAGGAAGCCAAGGCGCAAAACGCTGTGGCCGCACTGGCCAGGATGACCGCAGCCACCGCGACCGTGCTGCGTGACGCCAAGCCGCAGCGCGTGCCCAGTGCCGAGCTGGTGCGCGGCGACGTGATCGTGCTGGCCGAGGGCGACGCCGTCGGCGCCGACGCGCGCCTGCTTCAAGCTTTGAGCCTGCGCGTGCAGGAGGCTGCGCTCACCGGCGAGAGCGAGGCCGTGCTCAAGGCCGCCGCCCCGCTGCCCCAGCCGGCGCCATTGGCGGAGCAGACAGGCATGGTCTTCAAGGGCACTGCCGTCGCGCAAGGCACGGGCCGCGCGGTGGTCACCGCCACCGGCATGGAGACCCAGATGGGCCGGATCGCAGCGCTGCTGGAGGCCACGGTCGAGGAGCCGACGCCGCTGGAAAAGGAAGTCGCGCGCATCGGGCGCACGCTGGGCGTGGCGGTCGTGGCCATCGCCATCGTGGTGGTAGGCACCATTCTTTTCATGTCCGAGAGTCGCAGCACCGCCGCTGTGGTCCACGCGCTTCTGCTCGGTGTGTCGCTGGCGGTGGCCGCGGTGCCCGAGGGGCTGCCGGCCATCCTCGCGGTGGTGCTTGCGCTGGGCGTGCAGCGCATGGCCAAACACCAGGCCATCGTCAAGAACCTGTCGTCGGTGGAGACGCTGGGTTCCGCCTCGGTCATTTGCTCGGACAAGACCGGGACACTGACGCGCTCGGAGATGACCATCGAGCGCGTGATGACGGCCTCGGGCGACACCCGCGTAAGCGGGGTGGGGTATGCGCCGGAAGGCCAGGTCGAGCACGCCGGTACTGAGCTTACCGCCGGGGCGCTACACGATGAAACCCTTGTGGTTCTCAGTGGCGGCAGCCTGGCCGGCAACGCCGATCTTCGTCAGACAGCGCTCGGCGAATGGGAGATCCACGGCGACCCCACCGAAGCCGCGTTCCTGGTGGCCGAGCGCAAGTTGGGCCAGGGCACGGTTACCGAGCGGCGCGTGCGGCGCTTCGAGCGTGTCGGCGAAATCCCGTTCACGTCCGAGCGCAAGCTGATGACGACCATCGAACGCGACCATGAACACGGCGACGCGCTGGTGGCCATCACCAAGGGCGCGCCCGACGTGCTGCTCGGCCGTTGCACCCGGGTGCGCGTGGGGCTGGAGGTACGCGCGCTCGATGAGGCCATGCGGGCGCGGCTCTTGGCAGATGTGGACACCTTGACCGAAGCCGCGCTGCGCACACTGGCGGTGGCCTACCGGCCGCTGGCGGCGGGCGAAGACCCGGCGGCTGCCGAGACACTCGAACGCGAGCTGATTTTCGTCGGCACCGTCGGCATGATCGACCCGCCGCGCGAAGAGGCAGCGGTGGCCATCCGCGAAGCGCGCCGGGCTGGCATCCGCGTGGTGATGATCACCGGCGATCACCCGAAAACGGCCGCACGCATAGCCGCCGACCTGGGCATCGTCGACGCGGGTTCAGCGGCCTTAACCGGCGCCGGGATCGATGCGCTTGACGACGCGGCCTTTGCCGCCGCCGTGCGCAACACGTCGGTCTACGCCCGCGTTGCGCCAGCGCACAAGCTGCGCATCGTCGACGCACTGCAGGCCGACGGCAACATCGTGGCGATGACCGGTGACGGCGTCAATGACGCACCGGCATTGAAGGCAGCCGACATCGGCGTCGCGATGGGCGTGACCGGCACAGAAGTGACCAAGGAAGCGGCCAAGATGATCCTCGCCGACGACAACTTCGCCACCATCGTCGTCGCCGTGCGCGAAGGGCGCGCCATCCTGGACAATATCCGCAAGTTCCTGCGTTATCTGCTGACGTCCAACATGGGCGAGGTGTTGACCGTGTTCCTGGGCGTGGTGGGTGCAGGCGTGATCGGATTGAAGTCCACGGACACCGGGGCCGGTGCTGCCGTGGCGCTGCCACTGCTTGCCACCCAGCTGCTGTGGATCAACCTCATTACCGACTCGGGGCCCGCGCTCGCAATGGGTGTGGACCCCGCCACCGACGACCTGATGGCCCGCAAACCGCGGCACTTGAACGATCGGCTGATCGACGCGCGCATGTGGTCGAGCGTGATCCAGACGGGTCTGGTGATCGCGGTGGTGACCTTGCTGACGATGGACTTCTACCTGCCGGGCGGGCTCATCCCTCACAACGGCCCCGGCACCGGTGACCTGACAACGGCCCGCACAGCAGGCTTCACAGTGCTCGTTTTCACCAGCATGTTCACCTGCTTCACCGCGCGCTCGGACACCACCAGTGCGTTCGTCGGGCTGTTTGTCAACCGCTGGCTACTGAGTGCCGTCGCACTCTCGTTGCTGTTGCAAGTCGCTGTCGTGCACGTGCCGTTCCTGAACCTCGCCTTCGGCACGGCGCCGCTGTCGCTCGACCAGTGGCTGGTGTGCGCCGCGATGGCAAGCGGAGTGTTGGTCTACAGCGAACTGCGCAAGCTGGTGAGCCGCATTTTCGCTCGATGAAAGACGCCACAGCGGGCAATCAAGGCCTGGCCTGGCAAGCCACCTTGGCTACCGTCCTGTGGCTGATGGCGGCGATTGTCATCGGAGCCTTTACTCGGGCTACGGCAAGATGAACGCTGTTGTCGCCGTGAAAAAACGATCGCCGCTGGCGTTCTTCGCGCTGGTGCTTGCGCTGTCCGCTCCCTTCTGGTGGATCGGCAGCGTGTCCGATCGGCAGTTATAGTCGGTGCAAACAAGTGCACGGGTCAACCAGTTACAGATGGTTTGAGAATTACAACGTAAGAGACACTCTCAACTGACCGGCCGGAGCCGACAATGAAACCTTCGAATCGGGCGCCTGAGGTAAAGGACCGAGCGACAACGAATTGGCCCCGATATCTCCACCGATTTGGTGCGCTTTTCAAGAACACAGCGATCGGGATTTTCTGGCGCGCAAACTCTGCGCTGAGAGGAGTCGTTCGTAAGCCTCGGCCACAGAGTACGACTTCAGGCGCGCCAGGACTGAACTTCTTGTTGAGACAAGCAGCCACGATGGCGCCATTGCGGGTGGGCAAGCACGACACAACACTTCCGCCGACTTGCGCATGAATCTCACCCCGAGTGTATTCGCAGCCGCTTGTGAACACTATTTCGTAGTTCTTTTAGCCTTGGGTATCTTCTGGGCCATATCAAAATCCGCGCTGCTGGGCGCACCGGGCTCCGAAGGCTTGCGCATATGCTCTTTGCTGCCATGCGCGATGCGCTTTCGTTTCGCGCGGATATTGGCGTATAGGCCAAGCTTGGCGGTAGTCATCTGGTGTCCTTATTTTTAGCTTCTCAGAAGGTCCGCGGCCATCGCATGCGCAGGTGCCTCGACGAAATCAATTTTCGCGTTTAGCCAGAGGCACGTATGTTCGTAAACAGACAGATCAGCGTTTGTAATGGCCCCAAGCTGGCCTTTCAGGATCAGAAGCATAACTGCGTTCCGACATTAATTGCGTTGCCAACTAGCCCAACTATCGAGGTCGCATGTTTGAAAAGCCTGCTAACCGAGCGGTAATTGAACCAATACTGAATGTTGATTGACGAAACCGTCATGCCCAGCGGACTGCGCCACAGCAGTAATGACAGCCCGGGCATTCGCCGCTATCCGCGCGGCAAGGGCTTTTCGTACACCGACGAGAACGGAAGGACCATTTCAAGCTTGGCAGAGCGCGAACGCCTGGCCAACCTGGCAATTCCCCCTGCTTATCTCGATGTCTGGATTTGTCCGTCGCCCCAAGGGCATTTACAAGCCACCGGACGCGATGCGCGGGGCCGCAAACAGTACCTGTACCACCCCGACTGGCGCAGTGCGCGCGACGAAAAAAAATTTGACCGAATGGTCGCGTTTGGCTCGGCGCTGCCTCGCGCTCGCGCTGCAGTCACGCGCGATCTGGCGCAGCCTGCGGGTGCGCCTGTCAGCCAGCGCGCTGTGACGGCGGCGTTGGTGCGGTTGCTCGACACCACGATGGTGCGGGTGGGCAACGACGAATACGCGCGCACCAACAAGTCGTATGGCCTGACCACGCTGCGCAAGCGGCATGCAGCGCTGCAGGGCGACAAGCTGCGCTTGAAGTTTCGCGGCAAAAGCGGGGTAGAGCATGAAGTCGCTCTCAAAGACAGGCAGGTAGCGCGCATCGTCCAAAGCTGCCAGGCGCTGCCGGGCCAAGAGTTGTTCAAGTATCTTGACGCCGCCGGACAGCTGCGCAGTGTCGGGTCTGCCGAGGTGAACGACTACTTGCGCGCGATCAGCGGCGGTGACTTCACCGCCAAGGACTTTCGCACTTGGCACGCAAGCGCCACGGCACTGGCGCTCTTCACGCAACTGGACGAAGCGGCGCAGGAAGCAATCAATTCCACCGTCGCCAACCGGCTGATTGCCGAGGTGGCACAGCTGCTCGGCAACACCGTGGCGGTTTGCCGCAAGTCCTATATTCACCCGGAAGTGTTGGCGCTGCTGCACAAGACCAAAACCATGTCGGCGGAGTCGAAGGCAGTGCAACCAAGTCGCAAGGCCGGACTGACCACGAGCGAATGTGGGTTTCTGGCTTTTGTTCGCGCGTTTGAGTAGCTTCGCGCAGGAAAGTCGGGCGTTACCCGGTTCGCATTCAGATCGTGTGCCGAGGTCGACCGACTGATCGCCGACAGAGGGAATGACCTGTGATCGCGACAGGCCGGCCGGGATTCGGGCCGCGCAGGCCATAGCCACAGCTACGAGGGGCCCGGTATCGAGCGCGCTGGCATCGATTCAAATCTGTGCTCCACCGTACAGACGCTTATTCATACGAGGCCGATCATGCGGACTTGCATTGCGCGCGGCTGAACGCCTGCACTTCACAAACCACCAACGAAAGCCAACAAATGCCTACTGACAGCGTCGCCGAACAGCACCTTTGGCCCCTCATCAAGGACATCAAGTTCGCCATGTTCACTACCCGCCACGGCATGGGCCACCTGCATTCGCGGCCGATGACCACACAGAACAAGACGATGCCCGACGACAAGCTCTGGTTCTTCATGTCAGTCAAGGGTGGTGCAGCGCAAGAGCTTGCACAGCAGCCGCAGGTGAACATCAGCTATGCCGACCCTGGCAAGGACATTTTCGTTTCGGTGTCGGGCTCCGCTCAGGTGTTTGACGACAAAACCCAACGGCAGGCGCTGTGGACGAAGTTCGCCCAGGCCTGGTTTCCTGGTGGCGTCGACGATCCGGACCTGGCCTTGGTGCGCGTGACTGTGAGCCACGCGCACTACTGGAACACGAGTGAAAGCAAATTGACCCAGTTGTTGGTGATGGCCAAGGCTGTGTTCAGCGGCGAAAAGCCTGCGCTGGGCGAGTCGGGTGAGGTTTCTTTCCGCAGCGGTTCCAAAACAGACGCCATCCCATGACCTACCAAAGCATCAACCCCAACACCGGCAAGCTTCTCGAGGCCTTTGACCCCGCCCGGGGCACACTTCGACAAGTCGCTGGTCGCCGCCGATAGCTGCTTTAAAACATGGCGGCACAAGAGCTATGCCAACCGCGCGGCCATCGTCAACAAGGCAGCCACACTGATGCGCGCCCAGGTCGATGACTTCGCCAGGTTCGCCACGCGGGGCATGGCTAATGGCATCGATGAGGCCCAAACCAAGCGGATCGCGAGCCAGGTCGACACCGGGATGGCGTTCGCCAGCAACATCGATCGGTCCGACGCCGACCTGCCTTCGGGCGGCATCAAGGGTTGCGGTTACGGACACGAGATGGGCTACCTGGGCACCAGGTGTTCGTAGACAAGAAACTGGTCCGCACCGCGCACTTAGCGGCCCCCATCCGAGCTTGAGGGACATCCCATGACCGCGCCCGCCCAGCAACTCTCAGGTCACGACACTACGGGCTTGGCCCATCACGGATCGCCTTGGTCAAAGCCAAAGCAATTTGCCGGGTTGCTTGTTTGGCTTGCGATCAGTTTTGTTGCCGCTGGCGTTGGCGCAATGGCGTCGATACGCGCCGCTCCTTTTTACGCGCAACTGGTTCAGCCAAGTTGGGCGCCGCCGCCCTCAGTTTTCGGACCAGTCTGGACCATCTTGTACGCATTGATGGGCATCGCCGCATGGTTGGTATGGCGCGCCGACTCATCACGCGCCACAGGAGCAGCCTTGTCCCTGTTTCTGCTGCAGCTGGCATTCAATGCCTTATGGACATGGCTCTTCTTTGCGTGGAACCAAGGTGCTCTGGCATTCGCCGATATCATGCTGCTTTGGTTGCTCGTGATTGCAACATTGGTGTGTTTCTGGCGGATACGGCCATTGGCAGGCGCACTCCTGATTCCGTATTTGCTGTGGGTCAGCTTCGCTGCCGCACTGAATTTTTCTCTATGGCAACTCAATGCCCAAGTTCTGGGGTGAGCGTTGTTGCCTGACAAGTCATCCGGGCGGAACAAGAATTCCACCGCAAGTCGCACGCCTTGATTCAGGCGTCAGGTGGGCCCTTCGGGCAAAAGAAAAGGGTCGACGCCGGCACCGTCGACAAGTTGCTCACGGACGTGCCGAATTCGAAGTCCATCCTCATCCACCACGTGGTCAGCGGCAAGGTCATGGCCGCCGATGCGATGAAGATGGACGGCAAGAGCGCGTAGAAGGTTTACGCTACTCATGCCCAAGTAGCAGCGGCGAAGCCGACTTGATCGCGCCACGGACGACCTGAGCACTAAGGACGAGTCATGCCGATGCTCGCACTGCACGCGTTGCTGCCGATGGCCCTTCTGGCTGTAGGGGCCTGGCTGGCTAGCCTGGTCAGGAACGACGTCAGTATCGCCGACAGCCTATGGCCCTTGTTCATCCTGCTGGCCGCGGCGACCTACGCCATGGCCGCGCCGCAGACTGGCCCACGCGCCGTCGTGGTGATCGCCTTGCTTGCCGTCTGGGCGCTGCGCCTGGCAGCCCACATCACCTGGCGCAGTTGGGGCGAGCCTGAGGACCGCCGCTACAAGGCCATGCGCGCTCGCAACGAGCCTCACTTCCGCTGGAAGAGCCTGGTGCTGGTGTTTGGCTTGCAGGCCACGCTGGCGTGGGTCGTTTCCCTGTCCGCGCTCGCCGCCGTCATCAATCCGCGACAGTGGAACTGGATCGACGTCCTGGGCGTGTGCGTGGTCGTTTTCGGCGTTACGTTCGAGGCAGTGGCCGACTTGCAACTGGCCCGCTTCAAAGCCGACCCAGCCCATCGAGGGCAGGTCATGGATCGCGGCCTGTGGCGCACCTCCCGCCACCCCAACTACTTCGGTGAATTCTGCGTGTGGTGGGGCATCTACCTGATCGCCCTGTCGACGCAAGCATGGTGGGCGATTGCCTCGCCCGTGCTGATGACGGTCCTGCTGCTCAAGGTCTCGGGCGTGGCGCTGCTGGAGCACGACATCACTGAGCGGCGTCCCGGCTACCGCGAATACATCGCGCGCACAAACGCGTTCTTCCCCGGCCGGGCACGGCAGACGCAAGCCTGATACCTGAGTCCAGCGTTGCCTTTTGCCTTCCGCGTCACTGGCGCAGCCCGGCGTGCGCGACGTCGGGCGCGTGCTGTCGATGTATGTCGGGCCGAACGATGTGCTGGTGACGATGGATCTCGATTTCGACGCGGAAACGGATGCCGCCGCAGCGGCCCCTGCGATCAGCAAGGTCGATTAGCAGGTTCGAGAACACTTTCCGGTGGTCAGGCGCCTGTTCATCGAGTCCGGCTCGGCGCCCGTTCGGCAGCGATGCTCTCGCCCGAATGCCGTCCGCCTGCCGGCCGAGGCACCAGTTGGCTTAGGACCCGCACCCGCTGCTAGCTCCCTGACAAGCCCAGGCGCCGACGCAACTCGGTGCGCCAGCGCACAGACGCCGACGCTTGCGGCGCCAACTATCAAGCGCTCGATTGCAGACGCTTGCAGCGCATTGCTATGGGTGCCTCCTGTACATCGGACGCCCGCCAGGGGCCCCAGAGGGCGCCGACCACATTCCCAAAGACCCCCATGAACATTCTGATGGTGTTGACCTCGCATGACCAACTCGGCGATACCGGCAAGAAAACCGGCTTCTGGCTGGAAGAATTTGCTGCGCCGTACTACGTATTCAAAGACGCAGGCGCCAAGGTGACCCTGGTGTCACCCAAAGGTGGCCAGCCGCCGCTGGACCCGAAGAGCGATGCGCCAGACGCCCAAACCGCAGCCACTGGGCGCTTCAAGGCAGATGCCGATGCCCGGCGCGCGCTGGCCCACACCGGCAAGCTGGCCGATGTGAAGGCGGCCGAATACGACGCTGTGTTTTATCCGGGGGGCCACGGCCCGCTGTGGGATCTGGCGCAAGACCAGCACTCGCTGCAGCTGATCCAGCAGATGCTCCACGCCGATAAAACTGTCGTTGCCGTGTGCCATGCACCCGGTGTGCTGTGGCGTGCCAAAGATGCCGATGGCGCCTCGGTGGTCAAGGACAGAAGTGTCACCGGCTTTAGCAACTCGGAAGAAGACGCCGCTGGCTTGACCCAGGTGGTGCCGTTTCTGGTGCAAGACCAGCTGGTGGAAAGCGGTGGTGTGTACAGCAAGGGCGCCGACTGGCAGCCCTTCGTAGTGACCGACGGGGCGCTCATCACCGGCCAGAACCCGGCTTCGTCGGAGCCGGCTGCGCGCGCGTTACTCGCACGTCAGGCCACGCGCTGAGCCATCCGCCCCACACCGACTCGAACCCCACCGAACCAGGAGCGCCCGATGGCCTACCGCAGCACCAACCCCTACACCAACATCGTGGAGAAGTCTTTCGACGAGCTGAGCGATCAGCAGTTGCAAGCCAAGCTGCAAGCCGCCCAAGCCTGCTTCGACAACACCTGGCGTGACCAGAGCTTTGCGCAGCGAAAGGCCGTGCTCAAGCGCGCAGCGGCTTTGATGCGCGAGCGCCAGCAGGCCTTGGCCGAGCTGGCCACACAGGAGATGGGCAAGCTCATCGGCCAGAGCACCGGCGAAGTGGCGCTCAGCGCTGCGATCATCGACTACTACGCCGACCACGCCGAGGCGTTTCTGGCGCCCGAGCCGCTGCAGACCGACAAGGGCCAGGCGGTGGTGGAGAGCAGCCCGTTGGGCGTGCTGTTTGGTGTGCAGCCATGGAACTATCCGTACTACCAGGTCGCCCGCTTCGCCGCGCCCAACCTGATGGCCGGCAACGTGGTGATGGTCAAGCACGCCTCCAACGTGCCGCAGTGCGCACTGGCCTTCGAGCAACTGATGCACGACGCCGGCCTGCCCGCCGGCGGCTACACCAACCTGTTCGTGTCGAAAGACCAGGTAGCCGCGCTGATCGACGACCAGCGCGTGCGTGGCGTGGCCTTGACCGGCAGTGAAGCGGCAGGTGCCGTGGTGGCTGCACGGGCCGGCCAGAACCTGAAGAAGTCGACCCTGGAGCTGGGCGGCAGCGACGCCTTCATCGTGCTGGAAGATGCCGACATGGCGCGCGCTGTGAAACAGGCTGTCAGCGGCCGCATGGGCAATGCGGGTCAGGCCTGTACCGCGTCCAAGCGCTTCATTGTGCTAAACGCCGTGGCCGATGCCTTTCTCGACCAGTTCAAAGCGTCGATGGCGCAGTTCAAGCCGGGTGACCCGATGGACGAACGCAGCACGCTGGCGCCACTGAGCTCGGCCGAAGCGCTGGACAAGCTTGAAGAGCAGGTACGAACCGCGGTGCAGCACGGTGCCAGGCTGGTACTGGGTGGTAAGCGGGTGGCGGGCGCCGAGGGCAACTTCATGCAGCCCACGATCCTGACCGACATCGCCGAAGAAAACCCGATGTTCAGCGAAGAATTCTTTGGCCCCGTGGCCCTGTTCTTCCGCGTGCCCGATGAAGCAGCCGCCGTGGCGCTGGCCAACAACTCGCCCTTCGGCCTGGGTGGGTCGGTGTTCACGAAGGATGCCGAGCGCGGCCGCCGGGTGGCGCGCCGCATCGACACCGGCATGGTGTTCGTCAACTCGGCTGCGGTATCGCTGCCCGACCTGCCGTTTGGCGGCAGCAAGAACTCCGGCTATGGCCGTGAACTCTCGGCCGCGGGCATCCAGGAGTTCGTCAACAAGAAGTTGATTCGGGTGGCTTGATAAGCATCTTTGCAGCTGGTCAGGCGATGTGGAAGACAACATCACCTGAGATGCGGCTGTCTTTCTAATCGGCCAAAACGGTTGTTCAAAACAAATTCAAAGGAAATCTCCGTGTTCGACATCAAAGACGACAAGACCAATACCCAATCCTTCAAGATGGCCGGCAAATGCCCATTCGGCGGTGATCGCGTGGGCGGCGTATCGGGCACGCCGCCCACGCTTTCAGACTGGTATCCGGATCGACTGAAGGTCGAACAGCTCCACCACAACGGGCCGCAAGCCAACCCGCTGGGCGACGACTTCAACTATGCCGAGGCATTCAACAAGATCGACTTCGTAGCGCTCAAGAGCGATATCAAGGCATTCCTCACCTCGTCGGTCGCATGGTGGCCATCCGACTACGGCCACTACGGCCCACAGATGATTCGCATGGCGTGGCACGCTGCCGGCACTTATCGCATTGCCGATGGCCGCGGCGGTGCCGGCGAGGCCTTGCAACGGTTCGCGCCGATCAGCAGCTGGTGGGACAACGGCAATACCGACAAATCGCGCCGCTTGCTCTGGCCGATCAAGCAAAAATACGGGAACGCGCTCTCGTGGGCTGACCTGATGGTGCTGACCGGCAATTGCGCGCTCGAGAGCATGGGGTTCCCAACCTACGGTTTTGGCGGCGGTCGACGTGACGCGTGGGAGGCTGACACCAGCACCTATTGGGGCCCCGAGGTGTGGGATCCGAAGCATGTTTCCTCCCCTGACAGCATGGTCACGCGTGACAAGCGCTGGCGCGGTCAAAACGGCGACGCCGACTATGACCTCGAAAATCCCCTGGCCGCGTCGCACCAGTCGCTCATCTACGTGAACCCGGAGGGGCCATACGCGAACGGCGACCCGATGGGATCGGCGCGCGACATTCGCATCACCTTCACCCGCATGGCGATGAACGACGAAGAGACGGTTGCGCTGATTGCAGGCGGCCATGCCTTCGGCAAAAGCCACGGGATGGTCTCTGCCAAAGAGGTCGGACCGCCGCCTGAGATCGCGCCGATCGAGGCGATGGGTCTCGGCTGGCAAAACCTGGAAGGCACCGGGTTTGCCGAATACACGATGACCAACGGCATCGAGGGCAGTTGGACGCCCAACCCGACCCAATGGGACAACAGCTATCTGGAAAACCTCTTCAAGTTCGAGTGGCAGCAAACGAAGAGTCCGGCCGGTGCGCTGCAATGGACCCCCAACGACCCGAATGCGCCCAAGACCCCGGACGCGCATGTTCCCGGGCAGATGAATCCGCTGATGATGATGACCAGCGACATCGCCCTTACGGTAGACCCGGTCTATCGGGCAGTCTGCGAGAAATTCCTCAACGATTTCGACGCGTTCACACAGGCGTTTTCCAAGGCTTGGTACAAGCTCACGCACCGCGATATGGGCCCGCGCGAACGCTATCTCGGCCCGGAAAAGCGCAACGACAACGACCTGCTGTGGCAGGACCCGATTCCGGTCCGCGACCACGACGCGATCAGCGAAGAGGACGTCGCTGAACTCAAGCGAGCGATCATGGCTACCGGCGTTTCGGTATCTGATTTGGTCTTCACCGCCTTTTCGGCGGCGGCCACTTACCGCAACAGCGACAAGCGGGGTGGCGCCAACGGGGGCCGACTGGCGCTCGCGCCGCAGAAGGATTGGGCGGTCAACCGGCGAACCGTCCCGGTAATTGCGGTGCTGCGCGACGTCATGCAGAAATTCAACGGCAAGCAAATCGGCAACGCAAAGGTATCGCTCGCCGACCTCATTGTGTTGGGCGGTTGCACGGCGATCGACAAGGCGGCGTCCGATGCAGGTGTGCAGGTCTCGGCCCCGTTCACACCGGGTCGGCGCGACACGACGCAAGACCTGACCGACATTGAGATGTTCGAATGGTTGAAGCCGGTGGCCGACGGGTTCCGCAACTTCGTCAACGACCAGTTCGAGCAAATCGCCCCGAATGTTGCCCCCGAGGAAATGTTCCTCGACAAGGCGCAACTGCTGGCACTCACCGTACCCGAATGGGTCGCGCTGGTCGGCGGTTTGAGGGTCTTGGGCGCAAACCACGATGGCTCGGCCAACGGCGTTTTTACCGATCGGGTTGGCGTACTCTCCAACGATTTTTTTACCGTGCTGACGAGTATGGACTATGAATGGAAGAAGGCGGACGAAAAAGGCATGAGCTTTTCACTCAACGACCGTGCAAACGGCCAACTGCGGTTCAAGGCGACGCGCAGCGACCTGATCTTCGGCGCCAACAGCCAGCTTCGCGCAGTGGCCGAGGTTTACGCCGGTAGCGATGGACACACCCGGTTTGTGAAAGACTTCGTGAAGGTCTGGCACAAGGTCATGATGCTCGATCGCTTCGACGTTCGGGTTCAAGGCGCCTGACGACGACCAAGTTGAACAGGCGCAAAGGTCGACGTCGGGGCGTGAAGTTGCGCAGCAGTTCTTCCTGCCGATCCTTGTCTTGTCGTGGGCGACATCCTGAACCCTCAGGACCTGGATGATGCGACGGCGCAGGACGCGGTAATTTATTCCCTCGGGACCGGCGTGACCTTCAAACCTGTCACTTTGTTCTCGGACGGGACGCGGCACTTGCTGGACGCCATGACGGCGCATCGTGCAAGCGGATGCCGCCATTCAGTGGCGCGTGCCGCGCAATGAAATCCTGTATCGCAAGCCCGTCCGCAGGCAGGCCGGTTGCGCGAACAGGCCGCAGAAGCTATTGATCGACGGCTCCAAGCACAGCGCTCCTGAAAGTGAGGTCGCACATTAAGCCGTGTGCGCCCAATGGGTCTGTGCGTCGTCGTACCGAACAGTTCGTCAATGCGCCGGTATCAAAGGCGGCGCAGAAGCCGCCTCCAGGGATGGTCAAGCAGGTGGGGACGCGTGGCGTATGCCAGCGTTTGAGGGTGGGCGGGAGAGCCGGTTTCAGGGGTAATATGAACTGAAAGCGAAACTGCCCGATTGGCGCTCAAAGAGAGCCACCCACCACGTTGTTGCTGTACTGCGCCATGCGCGATGATGGTCCCGACTGGTACCCGCGAAGCCCGCGCTTTCCGGATAATGGATGGTTGGCGTTTATTGATCGGATCACCATTTTCGACGAACCGCCAGTGTGCAAGGCCCGAAATTGAATCCCACCCTGAATTCGATAAAGGCGCTGCTCTTCGTCCTTGTCGCGGCCATGGCGATTCCGCTGGCGGGCCTTCTGCTGTATACGCTGTATTCCGGCCCGCGACAGGCTGTACTGGAAGAGCAGTCCGCAGCGCGCACCCTGGCGATCGTGACGGCAGCCGACACCGCACGCACTCTGAAGGCGCACCGCGATGCGCTTACAACCCTCGCCAAGCGCCCACTCGTTCGCGCCGTGGACGCGACCCGCTGCGATCCCGCGCTGCGCGACATTCACCCCCTTTTTCCCGCGTCGATCGACGTGGCAGTGATTGGCCGATCGGGTGAGCTGGTGTGTTCCGCCGTGCTGCCAGCCGGCGCCAAGGCGCCATCGGTGGCCAAAACCGCCTGGTTTACCCAAGCCATGCGCGAAGATCGCATTGTCGTTGGCGAGCCCGCCTGGGGACCGATCAGCGGAAAATGGATTTCCATCACTGCCCTTCCGATCCATGACGATCAGAGCGTACCCAAGGGCCTTGTGGTGCTCCCGATCGACCTCGCCGCCTATGTACCAAGCATTTCGACGGCGACTCTCCCGCCAGGCACCGTGGTCGGAATTGTGACGGCCGGCGGCACGCTGGTGTGGCGCAATCTCGATCCGCAAACGTGGGTCGGAAAAAAAGTTGATGCCCAATTGCCTGTCATGAGGCTGATCAGTACCCGGGGCGAGCTAACGCAAGGTGCCGGACTCGACGGTGTAAACCGGTTCGTCGCCGTGGCGCCGGTGCCGGGCGCCGACTGGTACGCTTATGTCGGCATTCCATCGGTCCCTGTTTACGCGGCGGCGAATTCGCAATCGATGCGCAATGCCATATTGGGGTTGTTGTGTCTGCTTGGGCTATTGGGTGTCGCGGTGCTTCTGGCACGCCGCATCGAACGCCCGTTGCAGGAACTTGTCGGTACTGTTCGCGCCATTCGCGGAGGAAAGCCGGGCGTCCGCGCCAAGGCGGCCGGGGTTCGCGAAGTTGCGGAGTTGGCGGGCGAATTCAATCTCCTGCTCGACCATCTCGATGAAGCGGTCGGCAGACTGGGTGACGAGAAGGAATTGAATCGGAATATCATCGAGACGTCCCCGGTCGGCATTTGCATTTTCGACGAGCAAGGGGGCTGCGTCGCGGCCAACCCGGCCGTGGCCCGCCACATCGGCGCCACCATGACCCAGGTGCTGGCGCAGAACTATCACCAAATCGAATCCTGGAAGCGCTCCGGCATCTATGCTTTGGCCCGCAAGGCAATGGAAAGCAATGCTCCGCTGGCCGATGTGTTTCCCGCAACGTCGAGTTTCGGCAAGGAAGTCTGGCTTGGCGTGACCTTTTGTCGTTTGGACATCGGCGGCCGGCAGTACCTGATGCTGCTGACATCGGACCTTACCGAGGCCAAGCGCGCCGAATTGGCCGTCGAGCAAAGCGAGCAGAAGTACCGCACTTTGGTTGAACAGGCCACCGACGGTATCTTCCTGACCGATCCGCAAGGGCGAATTACCGCTATCAACGATACCGGTTGCAGCATGGTCGGGTGCCCGCGCGAAGACGTGATCGGCAAGGTGTTGACCGATTTCCTCGACCCCGAAGAACTGGCCCGCAGGCCGATCCGCTACAAACTGATGCGCGAAGGCAAACCGCTCGTCGTCGATCGCCAGTTGTTGCGACGCGACGCAACGCGGTTGCAGGCCGAAATCAGCGCCCGCATGCTGCCCGATGGCAGTATCCAGGGCATCGTGCGCGACATCGGCGAGCGCATGCGCGCGCAGACCGAACTCGCGCGTCTTGCCCAGACGCTCGAAGCGCGCGTGGTCGAACGCACTTCGGAACTCGACCGCGCCAACAAGGAACTTGAGGCCTTCTCGTATTCGGTGGCTCACGATTTGCGCTCCCCGATCCGCGCCATGGTGGGGTTCAGTTCCATTTTGCTTGCCGAGAACAAGGACAGACTGGATCGGAATTCAATCGACTATATCCAGCGAATCAATGCCGGGGCCATACGCATGAATTCGCTCATTGACGACCTGCTCAAGCTTTCCCAGGTGGCAAGGGCGGAGATGCATCGCGAGGATTTCAGTCTGAGTGCACTGGCAGCCGAGGTCGTCGAGTCCCTGAAAGACGCCGAGCCGACGCGTACGGTGCAGGTTTCCATCCAGCCGGACCTGCATGTCTGCGGCGATCGGGGCCTGGTCCGGATCGCCATGGAGAACCTGCTGGGAAATGCCTGGAAGTTCACCTCGCGCAAGAACGACGCCCGCATCGAATTCGGTTTGGCCCAAACGGAATCGGGTGCCGCCTATTGCGTTCGCGACAACGGCGCGGGCTTCGACATGAAGTATGTCGACAAGCTATTCGGCGCCTTCCAGCGTCTGCATCGTCAGGGCGAATTCGACGGTACCGGTATCGGTCTGAGCATTGTGCAGCGTGTGGTGAGCAAGCATGGCGGCAGGGTGTGGGCCGAAGGCGTTCCGGACCAAGGCGCCACCTTCCATTTCACCTTGGGTACGCCCGCCATCGCTGAGCAATAGCAGCGTTCGCGAACCAGCCGCGGTTTGGCAAACATGTCCGGCGATCGAGTTGCCGGTTTCAATACACCCGCCACACCGTACGAGATGCACTTGCGCCAATGCCGGCATTGGCGCCAAAGCCGGCGCGCGCGAACCTCCGCTCTGGGCGCCAACAGACCATCCGCCATCTTGGGCACCCAAACTGGAAATAGCGGGTTTGGAAATGGTGGGTTTTAACCGGCGCCCGCGCCGGTCATCGAGTTGACATTCGTCAGCGCATTCCATACGTTCGATCCCGCAGCAATGGCGGCCACTCGGCTGGATGCAGGGCAACGGGGAAACCGCGTTCAGTCTTGCCTGCCCCACGACTTCAATGCCCGCAGCAGCGGGCGCTTCTTGCTCTGGTGCGCCTGCATGCGACGCAGAATGTCGTCGAGCGTGCGCATCGCTTCGGTGATGTAGGGGCCCTTGTTGAGCATGACGCATTCCGCTCGTTCCCCCATCGCGGCGTCGGTGATCTCGGCACGCGAAGGCAGGCCTGTGCGGGCCAATGTGTCGAGCACCTGGGTGGCCCAGATCACCGGCATGTGCGCCGCTTCGGTGGCCCAGAGAATCTCCTCCTGGACTTCCGCCAAACGCTCGTATCCGCACTCCACGGCCAGGTCGCCGCGGGCGATCATGACGCCTGCGGCCTTGCCGGCCATCGCCGAGAACAGCAGTTCGGGCAGGTTTTCAAAGGCGCGCCGCGTCTCGATCTTGAGGACGATGCCCAAGTCAGGTACATCGAGTCGAAGCAGGTGGCCACGCAGCTCCTCCAGATCGGTGGCACGCTGGACGAACGAAAGCCCCACCAGATCCGTCAGCGTGGCAACAGTCGTTAGGTCTTCCACGTCTTTTTCAGTCAAGGCGGGCAGCGTGAGCCGGCTGTCCGGCAAATTGATGCCCTTGTCGCCGGCCAGCTTTTCGCCTTCGCTGCGCGCGTGGGTGATTTCCACCTCCATCGAGTTGGCCTTGGCGCTGCGAATCACGCCGCCGATCCGACCGTCATCGAACCAGATGCGCTCTCCCGCACGAACCTGCCCGAATACCTCGGGGAGCGTGCAGCCCAACAACGACGGCCTGCGTGACCGCTTGGCGTCGCGCGATTCGCGCTCCAACCGACCATCCGCTGGCCTGACCAGGCGCAGGCGATCCCCGAGCGCAAGATGCAGGGTCCCCGGCCGCGATGGCAAATTCGAGAGCGCGCTCGTCCGGCCGGCGCCGTCACCCCGACGGCGCTCCATTCGCGTTTCGGGCACGAGATAAGTCGTCTGTGCGCACTCCGCCAGCACGCTGTCATGATCGCAGCGCACGACTTTCAGGCTGCGTTTGGCGTCACGCGCATCGGTCAGGTCGAGATGATCGCCAACCTTCAGGCCCGCCAGCCACGCCGCGTCGACTTCGACGACATCGGATGCGCCCACCACTGGCGACGTCGTACCCGCGGGTCTGAGGCCGACCTTTGCCGCCGTTACCAGTCGACCGAGTTCATCGCGTTCGGGCCGCAGCTTCAAGACGCTCGCCGCAGGGGCGATGCTGCCGGTACGCAATTTCGGCCCGGCGAGATCCATGAGAATCCGCACCGGGCGAGCTGCCTCCTTGGCAGCGCGCCGCACATGGGCAGCCATGGCCTTCCATTGTTCCGGCCCGTCGTGCGCGCAATTGATCCGGGCGATGTCCATGCCCGAGACCGCCATTTGACGCACCAGATCGAAATCGCCGGCCGCTTCCGAGGGCAAGGTCACCATGATGCGCACGATCCGACCTTTTGGCGGCGCGCCCAAAAGATCTTTGGTGTGCCGTTCCAGCAAGCGTTGGCTGCTCTCGATGCCGATCGGCTCCTCGGACGAACGCGCTTGCCAGGGGCGGCCGGAAAGACGATGCAGGATCCCCAGCACCTTGTCCAGATTGGCCAGGACATTCGATTCGGCGCGCCCCAGTGAAGACAGGCCCATTTGCGCCAGCTTTTTCTGCAATGGTCGGTGGTCGTTCCGGCGCAGCGCCAAATAGTGGGCCAGGTTGCGCGCGCTCGCGCGATAGCCTGGAGCGGCCGCTTGCAACGCGGGCGCCAGGCCAAGCTCGCGCTCCAGCATGCGCTCGCGCAATTTCCAAAGCTGGTCAATGAGCGATTTGCACGCATCTTCGTTCCACACTTCGGCGCGCAACGCGCGCTTGCCTCGTACCATGTTCACTCCCGATGTCAGCCAACTGGCGCTCCAGTTGTGATGTCAGCCTGCCCCTCCCTCATGACAGCTTCGCGACAATTTTCCCAAAGGACCAGATTCTTGAGCCTTACTCGATGTGAGTCATACCGACCCTGGCTCGCCACAACCACGCGGGACCCTTGCGTAGCCGCACATCGGGGCGGCGTTGCGTTGCCTTGCGCACAGACGTCCGGCCGTCTGCTGCCACAAGCTGCAGGCAAGGAAATTGCGGCCACGCCCACCTTCTTTCTGAACGGGACACCGGTGCATGCCCGGTTCGGCTTGGAGAAGCTGGAAGAGGCCATTCACGTCGCCCTTCATGCCGCCCCCGCATTTCGTCCTCGCATTTCGCCATTGGACACCCGTGAACATCCCTGAACGAAACCACTGAAAGGAATCGTCATGCCTCAAAAAGCCTGGAGCGCCAAGCGAGAGCGCCAGTACGTGCACATAAAGGACAGCCTGATCGACCGCGGCAAGCCTCTGCCGCTGGCCGAAGAGATCGCGGCACGGGTGGTAAACAAGGAGCGCGCGCAGCACGGCGAGTCGGTGAAAGCGAGCCCCTCGTCGATCAACGACATGTCCGCCGGTCGACGCGGCGGCTTGCGCTCGCATCGGGGCGCAGGCGGTCGAACCCTGCTCCAGCTTCGCAACGAAGCCCGTCAGCATGGCGTGAAGGGACGGTCATCGATGAACAAGGCGCAGCTCCTGCAGGCGTTGACGCGATGAATGTGCATACGCCGGACCCGGCGGTTGCAGAGAGCCCGCTCGTCGCCGCAGCAGAGGCAGGCGCTGTCGCGCCTGCGCGGGTCAGCGCCCTCGAGGCAGTGGCCCGTTCGCGGCTTTTGACAGTGGGCACGGATGCCCTGCTGGTCGAAGTGGCGGCGCTGTTGTCGAACGCGCAGATCAGCGTGGTGGTGGTGTGTGATGCCGCCGGCTTGACCATCGGCACCATCACCGAGACCGTTCTCGTCAGGCAACTGGGTTTGGGACAAGCCGATTTCTTCACCACTACCGCGGCCAATGTGATGACGCGCGAGATCACGGCCTGCGCGCCCGACGACGCATTGTCCGAGGTGCTCGCGATGATGCACACGCGCGGCCTCATCCATGTGCTGGTCGTCGATCCCGCCAACAAACCGCTCGGGGTGCTCAATGCGCGCGACGGACTGCGCACGCTGCTGGCGGCAGGCAACCAGGAGGAGGAGCTCCTGCGCAACTACGTGATGGGCATCGGCTACCAGTGAAGGTGCGCCGCTGACCGTCATGGGCAGCATCGCGGCGGAAGACGCGCCGTCTGCAGGGCGGTCAGCGACATCAGGCGCGACTTTTGCGGAGCGTCGTCGTCGACAGAAACCGCTGATCGCCACCGGTGGCTACCAGAGATGCTTGCCGTCGATGATCACAACTGGAGCAAGCGCGGCGTCGAAGCCATCCAGAAGGCGGGCGTTGATGCCGATGCGCCGCTTGGTGCCGTCCCACTTTCCATCGAGTCCGAAGGCCGGGCTGTCGCTGAACGTAGCGCAGCCACAATGGGCGCAGAAATGGTGCGCCACCTGCCTTGTGTGCCACCGGTAGACCGTGTCGTCGGCCGGGTGCACGGTCACGTGGAAGCGGTCAGGTTCGCAATACATCAGCAATGCGCCCCGCTTGGCGCAGAACGAACAGGTGCAGCGCGTCAGTAGGGCAGGTATCTCGGCATCGGCGCGAAATGCCGTCTTGCCGCAGTGGCAACTTCCGGTGATGGTCATCAGTGGATCCTTGCGGATATGCCGGCAGTCTGGTTAGTGTTCGATCTAAGGTGACTGCCGCAAACCAGGCAACGCCCCGACGAAGCGGCGGGCAAGCCCTTCGGTCAGCGCAGTGGCATCAGTTCGCCAAGAGGCGCCATGCGCTCGCGTATGCTAGAAGTGGAAGTGAGCGCACCGCAAGGATGCGGCCGGTCATGCATGCACCAGACCATTCAAACTTGCGACGCGCCGATCACGCCATTGAAACCTTGGCGAGCCCATCGAGTACAGAAGCCCATTTCTTCTCGTGGTCGGCACGGTGCTCGATGTCTGATGATGTTGCGCCACCCATCAGGTTGGCCTGGCTCAGCGTGACTAGTGTTACCTCGCCTTCGGGCGCGAGATCGAAGGTGACGAGGTGGTAGTTTGCAGGCGCGTCGGCCTGGCCGGACATGGCGCTCCAGTGGGAGAAGCTCAACTGCCGCGGCGCATCGAACGCGACGATGTCGCCCTTGTCCTCGTAGGGCTTACCCTTGAACTCGCCTTTCATGCGAATCGGGCTGCCCACCTTCCAGTTCGTGACAACATCGGCGCCGAAGAAGAATTTCTTCAACGCTACTGGGGTCGTCAGGGCTGTCCATATTTCCGGTGCCGATGCTGTAATTACCTTGTCCACCTGTGCGGTGGGTCGCCCGCCACCAGCGCCGACTTCGCTATGCACACGCACAGTGTCCGCGGGCACTGTGTCGGCGCTACTTGAGTCTGCCGGGTTCACCATGGTGCCCGCAGCGGCAGCACCCAATGCGCCGACAACGGCGCCCAGCGTGCCACCCACCAGCACACCGACCGGGCCTGCCACAGCGACGCCGATGGTGGCACCGGTGGCCACACCGGCCACCACGCCGCCACCCATGAACATCGATTTGGCTTCGCGCCTGGCATCCTCGGGCGTCAACCCAAACTGTGCCGCGGACGCCGGGTCCTGCGAGGGAATGCCGTGGCCAGGCAGGGCCTGACGGAGAAGGTCTTCGTCGACCGGTACAGTGTACGGCGGCGTGGTGGAGGATTGGTTCATGGAAATCCCGTGCGAAGATGAGATTAGATTAGATGAGAGGAAAACAACGCTCGGGGGAATCGACGGCCTCTGCATCTGAGCCGTCGCGCATTCCCGATCGAAGCCCGAGCGATCGCTTAACTTCGAGATTGAGGCTTGCATACTGCATCCTGATCCGTGGCGCTTCGGTGCGGTGACACACATTGCTGGCTTTCTTGTGCCGAAGCGAGACCAAAGCGATGCGGTCCGCCCCAGGCCCTGGGAGCAATACCGGCCGCAGCGGCGTGCGACTCGCACAGCAGGTAACAGGCGAGCATGCTCTTGAGGCCCCCGGCGCTGGTCAAGGCGTCAAGGCCACCTTCAGAACGCCATCGCGCTGATGACTGAACAGATCGTAGGCCGCCTCGATGTCGTCGAGCTTGAAGCGGTGCGTCACCATCGCGCCCAGGTCCACCCGCCCGCCCTCGATGACCGACATCAACCGGCGCATGCGCTCCTTGCCGCCCGGGCACAGCGTGGTGATGATGCGGTGGTCTCCGAGACCGGCGGCGAAGGCACCGAGCGGAATCTTGAGGTCGGTTGCGTAAACACCCAGGCTCGACAAGGTGCCGCCGGGGCGCAGGACGCGCAGCGCCGCCTCGAAGGTGGCCTGGGTGCCGAGCGCCTCGATGGCGACATCGACGCCGCGCCCACCGGTCAAGCGAAGTATCTCCTCGACCGGGTCGACCTTGCTGCTGTCCACCATATGGTCGGCGCCCATCCTGCCCGACATCGCCAGACGGTCGGGCAGTTTGTCCACACCGATGACCACGCCGGCGCCGCTGAGTTTGGCGCCCGCCGTGGCGCACAGGCCGATCGGGCCCTGTGCAAAAACGGCCACCACGTCACCGATGCGAACGTCCGCACTCTCGGCACCGCTGAACCCGGTGGACATGATGTCCGGGCACATCAACACCTGCTCGTCGGAGAGGCCGTCGGGCACCGGCGCCAGGTTGGCCATCGCGTCGGGTACCAGCACATATTCGGCCTGGCAACCGTCGATGGTGTTACCGAATTTCCAGCCACCCATCAGCTTGAAGCCGTGTGGCGTGCCGGCGCCATCCTGCGAACCTTGACCGCACAGGCAGGCATTGCTCCAGCCGCTGGGGGTGATGGCGCCCGCGATGACGCGCTGACCTTCACGATAGCCGGTCACCGAAGAGCCGAGCTTCTCGATCACACCCACCGGCTCGTGGCCGATGGTCAGCCCCTTGGCCACCGGATACTCGCCCTTGAGGATATGCACGTCGGTGCCGCAGATCGTGGTGGTGGTCACGCGCATCAGGGCGTCCAGCGGGCCGACCTGCGGGATCGGCTTGTCGTCGATCACGATGCGGCCAGGTTCGACGAATACGGCAGCTTTCATCTTGCTCATTTGATTCTCCGGTTGAATGACGCACGACGGTTGCCGTGCGCCGGGTTTGTCGGGCAGGTAAAGTGCTTCGGTTGGCGCGCAGAGGTGAGCTCACGGGGTCAATCTCGTTCGCACAATCACCCAGGCCGATGCCCGATTTGCCGGACAGCGCAGCCAGAATCGACACCGCCATCTCGGGGCTGGATGTGGCGCAAGCGGCTAACGTTGTCGCCACCTGCAGGCGGGGAAGCCGCAGCGACGTTGATACGCCGAGGACTCCCTTCAGAAAGGCAGCACCTCCCAACCCTGCAACCGGGATGGCGGCGAGCATCGGAGACAGGTCTGTGGCCTGGGGCGCCTGCATGCAATCTGACCATAGCTCCTGGATGTGGTGCCCGACTTCAGGCGACAAGGCAAAGTCGGTCTCACGGCAGCGCATGAAGTTACGGCGATTTCGACGACGCATCTGTACGGTGCCGAACACCGTGGAAAGGTGTTCGCCTGGCAAGGCGGAGAGACGGTCGCCAGCTTGAGTCCGCCAGCGCACAGACTGCGAGCCCTGCGTTGTTGTCTCCTAGAGTGATTGCCGATTTCCGGAGCCACGATGCAAGACGCCCTCGCACCCGACGAACTCCAGAAGATGCACGCTTGGTGGCGCGCCGCCAACTACCTCTCGGTCGGGCAGATCTACCTGCAGGACAATCCGCTGCTCGAGACGCCGCTGACGCTGCAGCACGTCAAGCGGCGCCTGCTCGGGCACTGGGGCACCACGCCCGGCCTGAACCTGATCTACGTGCACCTGAACCGGTTGATCAAGGCGCACGAACTCGACATGCTGCTCATCGTCGGCCCCGGCCACGGCGGTCCCGGCATTGTCGCCAACACCTACCTCGAAGGCGCCTACACGGAACACTACCCGGCCATCGAACGCGACCGCAGCGGCATGCGGCGCCTATTCCGGCAGTTCTCGTGGCCCGGCGGCGTCCCCAGCCATGTGGCACCTGAAACGCCGGGCTCGATCCACGAAGGCGGCGAGCTGGGCTATTCGCTCGCACATGCCTACGGCGCCGCCTTCGACAACCCGGGCCTGATCGTGGCCTGCATCGTCGGCGATGGCGAGGCCGAGACCGGGCCCCTGGCGGCGAGTTGGGACTCCAACAAGTTCCTGAACCCGGCGCGCGACGGCGCTGTGCTGCCCATCCTGCACCTCAACGGCTACAAGATCGCCAACCCGACGGTGCTGGCCCGCATCGGCCGCAGCGAACTCTTCGAGCTGATGCACGCGCACGGCTACGAGCCGCACTTGGTCGCAGGCGATGACCCCGCGCTGGTGCATCAGAGCCTGGCGGGCACACTGGACCAGGCGCTGGCGCGCATCCGGCAAATCCAGACCGCTGCGCGTGCGTCCGATGCGCCGCGGCCACCGGTGCTGCCGCGCTGGCCGATGATCATCCTTGACACGCCCAAGGGCTGGACCGGGCCGAAGGAAGTGGACGGCCTGCCGGTGGAGGGAACCTGGCGCGCCCACCAGGTGCCGATCGCAAAGTTCACCAAGCCCGAGCACCTGCAACAGCTGCAAGCGTGGTTGCAGAGCTACCGGCCCGAGGAGTTGTTCGACGCCGCGGGCAAGTTCCGCGAAGAGCTAGCTGCGCTTGCGCCGACAGGCCAACGCCGCATGGGCTTCAACCCGCACGCCAATGGCGGGCAGTTGCTGCAGGCGCTGGTGCTGCCGCGCCTTCACGAACACGCCGTCGCCGTGCCCGCACCGGGTGCGGTCGAAAGCGGGGCGACGCGCGTGCTCGGCGGCTTCCTGCGCGACGTGATGCGGCTCAATCTGGGCAGCGCCAACTTCCGCCTCTTCGGCCCCGACGAGACCGCGTCGAACCGGCTCGACCCGGTCTATGCCGTGTCGGGCAAGGCCTGGATGGCCGCGACAGTGGAGAACGACACCGACCTCAGCGCCGACGGCCGCGTGATGGAGGTGCTGAGCGAGCACCTGTGCGAAGGCTGGCTCGAAGGCTACCTGCTGACCGGGCGCCACGGCCTGTTCTCGTGCTATGAGGCCTTCATCCACATCATCGACTCGATGTTCAACCAGCACGCCAAATGGTTGAAGGTGAGCCGCAAGATCCCGTGGCGTGCGCCGATCGCGTCGCTGAACATCCTGCTCACCTCGCACGTCTGGCGGCAGGACCACAACGGCCTGTCGCACCAGGACCCGGGCTTCATGGACCATGTGGCCAACAAGTCGCCCGACGTGGTGCGCATCTATCTGCCGCCCGACGCCAACTGCCTGCTGTCGGTGGCCGACCGTTGCCTGCGCAGCCGCCACCACGTCAACGTCATCGTGGCCGGCAAACAGCCGTCGTGGCAGTGGCTGGACATGGACGCTGCCGTGCGCCACTGCGCGGCCGGCGCCGGTGTGTGGGCCTGGGCAGGCAACGAAGAGGCCGCCAGCGACCAGGGGCCCGACGTCGTGATGGCCTGTGCCGGCGACGTCCCCACGCTGGAGGCGCTGGCAGCGGTGATGCTGCTGCGCGAGGACGTGCCCGATATCCGCATCCGTGTGGTCAACGTTGTCGACCTGATGGCCCTGCAGCCGCCATCGGAACATCCGCACGGCCTGGACGACCGCGACTTCGATGCCCTGTTCACCACTGACCGCCCGGTGATCTTCGCCTTCCACGGCTACCCGTCGCTGGTGCACCGGCTGACCTATCGTCGGCACAACCACGCCAACATCCATGTGCGTGGCTTCAAGGAGGAAGGCACCACCACCACGCCTTTCGACATGGTGGTGCTGAACAACCTGGATCGCTACCAGTTGGCACTGGACGCGGTGCGGCGCATCCCCCGGCTGGCGGGCGAGATCGAGCGCGCGACGGCGCGCTACTGGACCCGCATCGAGCGCCACAAGCTCTACATCGCTGAGCACGGCGACGACCTGCCCGAGGTGCGCGAGTGGCGCTGGCTGGGCAGCGCATGATCGCGCCGGCGCTCAACAGCGGCGCGTCGTCGTCGCCCTGAAACAGGGCCTTAGCACCGAGGGAGCCGCCAGCCACCATTGACTTGTTGCTCAAGGCCGGCGTGTTCATGGTGTCGAAAAAGTTGCTGCTGATGCAGCAGCAGCGGTGAGTCTGCATGCCGAGTTTGCCGAGACTCGAACATTGGTCCATAATTTTCTGACTCGAACCAACGCGACTCCCGGCAACAGAGGGGAGCTAAAAGCCATGCTGGCGAAAAGCGATTTGACAGTCCTGACTGGGGGCGCCCATGCCCGACGCGATAGCCAGAAGATCGAACTCGGGGTTGAGGGACTCGTGCGTGGCGACCTGGGATGGTCGACGCAGCGGGATGGCGCAGCGTGAGCGGTGTTCGACCGCCGCCCGCGCCTTCGCAGCCAGGTCGATTGCCTGCGCGCCCGGCACCGCCGCGCGGCATGATGCGCTGGCTGCCCGGATTGCACGCCCTGCGCCGCTACGAACTGCCATGGCTGCGCCACGACGTTCTTGCAGGCATGGCGCTCAGCGCTGTGCTCGTGCCCGTCGGCATCGCCTATGCGGTAGCCTCCGGCTTGCCGGCGATCTGCGGGCTTTACGCTACGATCTTCGGCCTCTTCGCGTACGCGGTGTTCGGTCCCAGCCGGGTGCTCGTGTTGGGGCCTGATTCGTCGCTGGTTGTACTGGTTCTCGGCGTGGTCCTGCCGCTATCGGCTGGCGACCCGCAGCGAGCGATGGCGCTGGCCGGCATGATGGCGGTGGTGTCCGGTCTCCTGTGCGTGGTGGCCGGGGCGGCGCGACTGGGCTTTGTCACCGAGTTGCTCTCCAAGCCGATTCGCTACGGCTACATGAATGGCATCGCCTTGACGGTGCTGGTCAGTCAGTTGCCGACGCTGTTTGGCTTGTCGTTACAGGCTGACGGCATTTGGGCGAGCGCTCGGGGCTTTGCCGACGCTATCGTTGCAGGCAGGATCAATGTGGCGTCGCTTGCTCTCGGGGCAGGCACCCTCTTCGTGATCTGGCTCTGCAAACGCAGCCAGCGCCTGCCGGGTGTGCTGATCGCCGTGGCCGGCGCGACCATCGTCGTTGCCACGCAGGACCTTGCAACGCGCTTCGGTGTGGACGTGCTGGGTTCGCTGCCGCAGGGCTTGCCGGCGTTTGCCTTGCCCTGGATCACCGCGGGCGACATCACCGCGGTCTTGATTGGCGGCATGGCCGTGGCACTGGTGTCCTTTGCGGACACCAGTGTGCTGTCTCGTGCATACGCCGGACGTTCGGGCTCGCGGGTAGACGCGAATCAGGAAATGGTGGGGCTGGGTGCCGCCAACCTGGCTGCCGGCCTGTTCCAGGGTTTCCCCATCAGCGCCAGCAGCTCGCGCACGCCGGTGGCCGAGGCGGCAGGCGGGAAAACGCAACTCACCGGTGTGGTGGGCGCACTCGCGGTGGCCGTGCTGCTGGTGTTTGCGCCTGATTTGCTGCGAAACCTGCCGACTTCCGCACTAGCGGCGGTGGTGATCGCCTCCGCCATCTCGCTCTTCGAGGTCGCTGACCTGCGCCGCATCTATCGCATTCAGCGCTGGGAGTTCTGGCTGTCGATCGGATGCCTGGCCGGCGTGGCGCTGTTCGGAGCGATCCCGGGCATCGGCCTGGCTATCGTGGCGGCGGTGATCGAGTTCCTGTGGAACGGCTGGCGCCCGCATTCAGCGGTGCTGGGGCGCGTGGATGGCGTGAAGGGCTACCACGACATCACGCGCTATCCGGCGGCGCGCATCGTGCCGGGCCTCGTGCTGTTTCGCTGGGACGCGCCGCTGTTCTTCGCCAACGCGGAGCTGTTTCGGGACCGCGTACTCGATGCGGTGTCGACCGCGCCGACACCTGTGCGGTGGGTGGTGGTGGGCGCCGAGCCGATCACCAGCGTCGACGTGACCGCAGCCGACGCACTGGTGGAGCTGCAGGAAACTTTGCATGCGGCCGGGATCGATCTGCGCTTCGCCGAACTGAAGGACCCCGTCAAGGACAAGCTCAAGCGTTTCGGCTTGTTCACCAGACTGGGCGAAGAGCGATTCTTTGCGACCTTGGGCGAAGCTGTAAGCGCCTATCTCGAAGCGCACGACATCCCTTGGGTGGACTGGGAAGAGCGGAAACGCTGAGGCACGCAGTGCGTTCCTCGGCCAGGCTCGGCCGCCCGGACCGCGCATCGGCGGGCCCAATGGGTGCGGTGGCGAACAGTCGATCGGCCGCGATGCAAGCCACACTGGGCGCCATACACTACTTCGTGCAGTCGGCACGATGGCGAGAAGGTCATTGTGTGTGCAGGATGGATGCCGTCGGTGCGAAGTACTTGATTGCGCAAAATGGCGCCGAAACGCGAACTGTGAACAACTTGAAACCCGCCGCACCCGGCCCCGGGCTGCACGAGCGCATCAAGTCCCTGCACCGGTATTTGCTTGCCGGTCTGGTCGCGGCATTGCTGGCGGTGGCCTTCGTGTCCATCGCGGGCGAGGTCCTGGAGGGTGACACCGCCGGCTTTGACGGTGTCGTGTTGCGGCAGGCGCAGTCGCTCCGGGCTGGCCATCCCGGTTTCGTCTCGGCAATACGCGATCTCAGCGGCCTGGGCAGCACCGTGGTACTGACCGTCTTCGTGACCCTTGGTGTCGGATACCTGATCCTGGTGGCGGCACCGACCACGGCGATTCTCGTTGCCGTGTCCGCAGGCTCGGCAACGGTGCTTGTAAGCGCACTCAAAGCGGTATTCAGCCGCCTACGTCCGGACGGCGCTTTCTCGGAGATCATGGTGCCAGGCCTGAGTTTTCCCAGTGGGCACGCGACGATGTCCGCCGCGATCTTTCTGACCATGGGTGCCCTCTTGGCAAGCACACGACACCGTTGGGCCGAGCGCATCTACATCCTTTTCGCCGCGGCGGTGCTGACCGTGCTGGTGGGCATGAGCCGCATCGCCCTGGGCGTCCACTGGGCCACCGATGTGCTGGGCGGATGGGCCTTCGGCAGCGCCTGGGCCATGATTTGGCTGATGGTGGCCCGCTGGTTGAGCCGCAGGGACGCCGCCACATGAACGAGGCGCGACCACCGCTCGGGGGATTGAACTGAATGCGCCAGCCGCCCTGGAGCGCGGTTGCCGCTGATACACCCCATTTGGACAGCTGTCGGACTACCCGGCCCGCTCTCGAAGATCGAATGACAACTGCGAACTTGCCGGCTCAAACGCTGCCAGCGAAGCGCGCTCCAATCTCGACAAGCGCTGCAGCAATCTTGTCCGGCGGCAGAACGAAATCCACACAGCTTGACGCCTGCGCACTGACAGGCATGGAATCGACCTCTGCGGATTCGTCCTGTGCAAAAGTGATGCCGCCTTTTTCCTTGATGTGCTTGCATCCTGCGGTGCCATCGCCGTCATAACCGGAGACGATGATCCCGATCGCCCTGTCACCGAAGGATTCCGCGATCGAAGCAAAGAACACATCAATTTGCGCGTTGCGTCGGCTGCGGGGCGAAATGACCTTGAACTTGTATTTCTCAACCTCAAGATCGGCGTTTGCCGGAATCACATAAACATGGTTGGCGCTGATAGGCATGGCAGCCGATGCGACCAGCGCCGGCATCTTCGTATGGCGTGCCAGAATCTGAGCCAGCTGGCTGTAAGCGGCTGGATTGATATGCGAAACGATCACGAATGCCATGCCTGTGTCGGCGGGCAAATGATCCAATATCGCTTTGTAGGCATTCAGGGCCCCCGCAGAGCCGCCGATACCTGCAATGCCGGTCGGAATCGACTTTTTCATGT
>Ga0163149_10000560_pt1 | contig 49131 bp, 34 predicted proteins | sample OliLakLV19MP5G1_FD_148604 | JGI IMG/M metagenome (GOLD analysis project Ga0163149, IMG submission 148604) | Freshwater microbial mat bacterial communities from Lake Vanda, McMurdo Dry Valleys, Antarctica - Oligotrophic Lake LV.19.MP5.G1 | ecosystem: Environmental > Aquatic > Freshwater > Lake >...
TTCTATGGGTCCCGCTACAAGCAAAGGGAAAAAGCTTACAAAAACGGAGTAATCGATAAAATTACGTTCCGGCTTTATCCTATTTTTATAAATATCGATTACGTATGATAATCCATGAAAAGTGTAGAATGAAATTCCAACCGGCAAAATTATTGCTAATGTTGTGATGTGAACAGTAATTCCAATAAGAGAAAGAGCATCTGCAAAGGATGCCGCGAAAAAATTATAGTACTTAAATACTCCAAGAAATCCTAAATTCACAATCACGCTCAACCAAAACCAGAATTTTTTCATTGACGCCCCTTTCGCTTCAAACATTTTTATTCCTGTATAATAATCAAGTAGGGTTGAAAATATAAGCAGAAATAAAAAGCGATAATCCCAGCAAGCGTAGAAAAAATAACTCGCCAGGAGAAGTAAAATGTTCTGTAATCGTAAATTACCTTTTGTGGCAAACCAATAGAGAAGAAAAACTATCGGGAGAAATAAAGCAAAACTTACAGAGTTAAAAAGCATTTTGCTTCTGTGTATTAATTACCCTGCTCAAGAAGGGGTAAAATATAATTACTTTATTTCCAACGTAAAGTGATGTGCCAAAGATAGAGGAGTGCGTTCGTCGAATTCAAAGTCAATGTATTCTGCATCGTCGGTTTTCTTATTTACCTCCATAGTTCTTCTGCCAAGCTCCGCCTTTTCTTTATCGAAAGCTTTTAACAATAATTTCCCTTTAAAATCTTTTTGAAAAATCGCGTAAACAATCACGTTTGTTTTTCGGGTACTATCATTGTAATGTTTTCCGGTACGACCCAACTCAATACAATTTCTAAACACATCGCTTACTTTAACATCAACTTTTGTAAGGCTTTTATCGAACCCGTTGTTTAAGCCGTTCCATACCTCACCTACTCCTTCACTAACACTTTCAGCCGCATCCTTTCCTTCATCCTTTAGTGCTTCCCCTATCCCTTTTATAAGACCGGCCTTTTCCGCAACTAATGTATTGCCTTCTTCTTCGGCTTTCTTTTTTCGTTCCTCTTTACTTGCGCAGGATGTTAAACCAATAACGAATATGAGTATGAATAATTTTTTCATTTTAAAATGTTTTTTCATCAGAATAAAGATAGTTATTTTGGCTTAAGCATATCACACTTTCATTGTCTTCCATTTTCCCTTTTTAAAGTAATACCAGGCAACCAATGCAATAAATGTTTCAGCTATGGGTATAGCAACAAAAATTCCTGTTGTTCCCATGCCGGTATGTTTTGCCAAAAAATATGCTAATGGTATTTGAAACAACCAAAAACAAATAAAGTAGATGAGGGTTGGAGTTCTTGTATCCCCAGCACCATTAAGTGCCTGGGTCATTACCATTCCTATTCCATAAAAAATATATCCCGCTCCTATTATTCTTAGTGCTTCTACCCCATAAGCAGCAACCGCTTCATCCTTCGTAAATACATGAATAATAGGACTGGCAAAAAATAAAAATACCAGTGTAACCAAACTCATAAATATTACATTGTACTTCGCAGTGAGCATAACACTTTCCTCCGCCCTTTGTATTTGTCCGGCACCAAGGTTTTGCCCAACAAGTGTAGCAGCGGCATTACTTAAACCCCAGGCAGGTAAAATAAAAAACACAATATTCCTGAAAGTTATCTGGTATCCCGCAGATGCAGTAGTGCCTCCTGTTTCAGCCACAAGTTTGGTTAATACTATCCAGCTTCCACTTGCAATAATAAATTGAAAAGTAGCAGGCCAGGCTATTTTTACAATGGATTTTAGCACGCTGTTGTCCCATTTAAAATGATGTGCATATATTTTAATTAGTCCGCTGCCTTTGAACAAATGATAGCATTGATAAATTACCCCCGTGCTTCTTCCAATCACCGTTGCAATAGCAGCGCCTTTTAATCCCATGAAATGAATTAATATAGGGCACAATATAATATTGATAAGGCTCGCTATCCATAAACTTTTCATTGCCATAGCAGCATTACCTGCTCCGCGAAAAATACCATTGATAAGAAAAAGCAGCATAATAGCAGCGCTGCTGCCCAACATGATACGTGTAAATATTACACCGTCTCTGACCACCTCTTTCGCGGCACCCATAACTGCAAGTATCTCTCCGGCGTAAATAACTCCCGCAATACTTAGGATAACAGTAACGATCATGCCCGCCAGTAGCGATTGCGCACTTGCATGAGCCGCAGCTTGCGGGTTTTTCTCCCCCGTGCGGCGTGCCACAATTGCAGTAGCTGCTGTGCTAAGGCCAATGGCAATTGAGTATATGATCATAATTACTGATTCGGTAAGGCCAACTGTTGCAATGGCATTTTCTCCCAGCTTCCCGACAAAAAACATATCTACCACAGCGAAAACACTTTCCAGGCTCAGCTCAAGAATCATGGGAATAGCCAATAGCACAACAGCTTTTGGAATGCTGCCGCGTGTATAATCCTGCTCTTCGCCATTGAGCGACAGCTTAATTACATCTATTATTTTTGCGAATGAACTCTGTTTCCCTTCCATAAAATGCGGACAATGATACAGAATTTATTCGTGCTCACCGAAGATGAGATCGCTTTTTTCAGCGATCTTAAACAGACTATTATAGATTTTTCCGAATAGTATTACTTAAATGGAGTTAATAAGCTGCAGATTCAAATTATTTTAATTTTTCAGCTTCATCAACAAATAAGAAAATTCCAACGCCATGGTTTTTGCACGTTGATCATTGGTAGATGAACCCGCGTGGCCCCCCTCTGTATTTTCATAATAATATACCTTGCAGCCTGAATCGGTCATTTTCGCTACCATTTTTCGCGCATGGCCGGGATGAACACGATCGTCCCTGGTTGATGTGGTAAAAAATACTTCCGGATATTTTACATCTTTTTTCAAATTGTGATACGGAGAAAATTTTTGAATGTATGCCCACTCCTCTGCTTTATCAGGATCTCCATATTCACCCATCCAGCTTGCGCCTGCTAATAAATGACTAAAGCGTTTCATGTCAAGCAAAGGAACCGCGCATACTGCAGCGTTAAACAATTCAGGGCGCTGTGTAACAGCAACACCGACTAACAAGCCGCCATTACTACCGCCCATAATACCTAAATTTTTACTCGAAGTAATTTTTCTTGTGATCATATCTTCCGCGACAGAATAAAAATCATCATACACATGCTGGCGCTTTTCTTTCAAACCTGCCTGGTGCCATTTAGGTCCGAACTCACCGCCACCCCGGATGTTGGCCAATACATATACACCGCCGTTCTCCAGCCATGCATTCCCTATCACACTTAAATAATAAGGCAGGGAAGAAACTTCAAAACCACCATATGCATACAGGAGCGTTGGATTTGTTCCATCATACTTAATAGCCTTTGCAGAAATTACAAAGTATGGGATCATTGTTCCATCTTTCGACTTTGACTTGTATTGATTTACCTGGTACTTATCAGCATCGAAATAAGAAGGAAGTGATTTAATTAATTTTATACTGTTGTTAGCTGCATCTCCGAAATAAAGTGACGGCGGTGTAAGGAAATTCTGGAAATAAAAAAAATACTGATCAGAAAATTCATCTATTGACCCGAGAGAAATAGTTCCGAAATCAGGAGCTGCAACTTTTATTTTTCCCCATTTATTATTTGTATACGTATAAATGTATAATTCATTTTTTACGTTGGTTAAAATATTGATGAGCAATTTGTTTTTTGTTGGAGATACATTTGAAATGCTGGTAAACTCATCCGGTTCAAAAACCAATTGAATTTCTTTTTTACCGGAGATAAGAGAAGTGAAATTTGCGCTTATAATAGATCCTTGCTTATAGGTTTTGCCATCTACAATCCAATCAGACTTTAACGTAATGATTAATTGGTTATTTAAAATCTCATTAATGTCGGCATCTTCCGGTAGTTCCAGGTTTACCAATTTTTCATTTTGCCAGATAAAACTTTTGTTAGTATAAAACGTTGTTGCGCGGCTAAGCATAAAATAATTTTTCTCGCCATCTCTCAAATTATATCCCGCAGATGCCACATCTTCCACATCACCTTCAAAAATTAATTTTGCATCTTTTAGTTCCGTACCCCTCTTCCATAATTTTACCTGGCGTGGATAACCAGAGTTGGTCATAGTGCCTTTACCAAAATCAGAAGAAACAATAAGCGTGTTATCATCCAGGTAACTCGCACTGCCTTTTGATTCATCCATTTTGAAACCATTTTCAATAAATGATTTAGTGTTTACATCAAATTCTTTTTTTACAGTGGCATCGCCCCCGCCTTTTGAAAGGTTTACTATATATTTTTCGTATTTAGGATATAACCCTTGCGCTCCTTTAAACACCCATTTTACACTGTCCTTTTTCGACATAGCATCTATGTCCAGCAGAATTTCCCAGGCAGGATCGCTTTTCAAATAACTTTCTTTTGTTGTTCTTCTCCAAATCCCTCTTGGATGGTCTTTATCCTGCCAGAAGTTGTAAATAAAATCACTATGGAAAGTTGGAGAAACAATTCTGTCTTTGGAATCATATATCTCTAAACTTTTATCGTAAATACTTTTGTATTCTTTTTGCTGACTTATTTTATCTATCGAAACTTTATTCTGTTGTTCTACCCAGTCCAGCGATTTTTTACTGTCGATGTCTTCGAGCCATAAATATTGATCTTCTTCCTGGGCATTTACTGTTATTACATTTATCATAAGTGAAAGGGAAAATAAAATATATTTTTTCATTTGTTTCTAATTTACAGAATTTAAACTCTGATTATGCAGTTATACCAAAGTTAAATAATCCCTTTGTAAGAATAGGGGAATGGGGATAAATGGCAAAAGGGGGATTTATGCGCTTTTATTTAGGGTTTGGTGGTTGGTGGTTTTATTACACGGATAGCTACCCTTCTATCTTACGCACTGATACCCGCGCGAACGGGTTAAAACATAGCTTTCAGCTATCGGTAACTACAAGCTACCGTTTATCTGCGGTGTAGATATAATCTACGTCGAACAGGGAGGGGCTTCGAGCATTGCGCCTTTTCAAATTACCAATTCAAATTTATAATTTTTATTTCCGCAAGTCATTTCAATAACGTTCTCTTTATTATCAAGAGTGAGCGTTGTTTTATTTGGAATAAAACCCTCTATAATTTGTGTTTCATTATAGAAAAAGTTTTTATCTGCCGCATATTTATAATGTCCAGTAAGCATTTTAAATGTCTTGGTGTCTGCCTTTGTCAAAGTTGAAATTTGCATGCCACCACTCACGGGTCTGTAATAATAAACATACATTTTATCCTTTGCATACCGACCGTTAGGCGGTTCAAAACTTAAAGGATCAGCTTCTTGAGAAAAACATCCATTGAAATATTCGTAATCAGTTAAATGCTCATTCATCTCCTTCATCCCAACAGTTCTTTCATACAAATGTCCCGTGCTACTTTTATAAAATTGGTCTTTTATACGCGTCAATAATAAGCTGTCTGCTAAATCAAATTGAGCTCGGCATCTGCAATTTTTAGTAGCGTCTTCCGAATAAACACAATGAATAATAGCTGTCGAAGTATCAATTTTGTTCATTTCCGCGCTTGTTTGATACTGGCTGTTTTGCGTCTGATTATTACACGCAACCATTACCAAGAACAAGAATAGAAGTCCTTCATTAAAAAATTTTACTTCCAAATTTGCCACCATTTTCTATTTATTTTTTCAAATCCGTTTTTTGATCCCGATTTTTCTGGTTCGATTTTTTCAATAGACTTTACCTCTCCATTAAAGTCAAAAACATATTTATTATAACTCCAATCGAAAGCAATTATTTCCTTGTCCTTTATTATAAAATCATTCACTCCTTCCTTGGTGGTGAAAATATCCTGACCTCCTTGTTGCCAAACGATTTTTCCATTTTTGTCAAGCCGTGTTATGTCAAGTTCACCATGAACCATATAGTCATCATCAAGATAATCAATTCCAAAACAAGTTGCAGAATCTGCTTTGGTTTTCCATTCTAAATTCAAATCCGGAATTGTCAATTTAAATACGGTGTTTGAACAACAAACCACAATACCTCCATAACTTATTAAAGTTGTATTTCCGTTTATTCCTGTTCCACCACCTTCTGAGCCAATCAAACAACTCGAAATCAGAATATCCTTTTCAAATAATTTTATCCCAATTAGTGAGGTTAAAACATTTTCATTCCCATTCAAGAAAATCTTGTCATAACTATTTGAGTTCTCTGAGGAGCCAAACTTATAATCAGCTTCATTATAAAACTTGATTAAATGTTTTTCTAGAACTAAAACCTCAATTGGCTCTTTCACTTAACTGGAGCTATGCCATTTTTGTTGTGTCAATTCGAGCTGTGTCCATCGGAACCAGTGCTATAGAATCACCTGTTATTTGCTGATGTCTTTCAATTACTTCACCTTGTGTTGGAGTGCTACAGCCGGCGACTGTTAAAGCTCCACCCAGAATAAAAAGTATTACAAATCTTAATGCTTTTGTTTTTATATGAATGTAGGCTGAACAATAAATATCCGTAATATACATTTGAGTCTTATTCTTGTTTGCCTTAAGTTGTCCTTTGTAAAAATGCCCGCATGTTCTTTTGCCAGAATGCTGAACAAAATATAATTTTATTTGATCATTTGTCATGCGAGTAAAATCAACAACGGTTCTGCTGCAGGATGAACAATGCCGCCCTTCTTTGAAGTCATTTTATTCCAGTCGGCATGGCACGGATTTGGAATTGAAATATCATTTGTGTTTTTCATTTAACTCACGTTTACCTCATTTAGTTATTTTACCCCGAGCACATTTCACAGTCACCTGTTTCATCCGTTTGTTGTTGTTGGCGTTGGTACTCCGCTTCTATTTGTTCGACTGTCCAATCGGGATGAGCAATTTTAATTAAAGCCTTTTGGAAATTTCCTTTGTTAGGGTTAACAGGTTGTTCGTTCATGGGAATAGTTTTGGTGTATCTAATCTAGGAATTAGGGACCAAAATTTTATTTCCGGCCATGAATATGTTTCAACTTTTTGATGTTAGTATTTTAAAAGCCATCTTTTTATACTATTTTCTCATTTTCGCTATTATCACACAAATTACTGTAAATCAATAAATTAAGCCGTTTGTAAACGCTTACAATCGACTACATCCGAATGTAAATATGTAAATACCGAATAAGGTTTGGACCCCACCCCATCTTTGCATCGTCGTTCTCAGTTTAAAGTTTGAAAGTAGAAAAGTTTAAAGTTAAATCGCGATAACCTCAAACAGAATAACTTAAAAACAAAAACGGAGAATCAATAACAAAGAATAAACAACTAATAATTAAAAACATGAACGCAATTAAAAACAAAGTACAATTGATCGGGAACTTAGGTAATGCACCTGAAGTAAAAACATTAGACAACGGTAAAAAATTAGCAAAGATGAGTATCGCGACAAACGAGACGTACAGAAATAACAAAGGTGAGCGCGTAACAGAAACACGTTGGCACAATGTAATTGCGTGGGGTAAAACAGCTGACATTGCAGATAAATACCTGAGCAAAGGTTGGGAAGTTGCGATAGAGGGCAAATTGGTAAACCGCAGCTACATGGATAAAGCGGGTAACAAACGCATAGTGACAGAGGTACTGGTAAATGAATTATTAATTCTTAGTCCGAAAAAAATATAAGGCCTCACCCTCCTTCGACTTCGCTCAGGACAGGCTCTCGACCCAAAGAAGAGGCAGAACTATAAACTAATTTCAACATTAAACTTTAAACAAATAAACCTTAAACATAAATAACATGAACGCAATTAAAAACAAAGTACAGTTGATCGGAAATCTTGGTAATGCACCTGAAGTAAAAACGTTAGACAATGGTAAAAAACTTGCCAAGATGAGCATAGCCACTAACGAAACATATAAAAATTCAAAAGGTGAAAAAGTTACAGAAACACAATGGCATAATTTAATTGCCTGGGGAAAAACTGCTGACATTGCAGGACAATACCTGAACAAAGGCTCTGAAGTTGCGATTGAAGGAAAATTGGTTACCCGCAGTTACACCGATAAAGAAGGCAACAAACGTTATGCAACAGAAGTGGTAGTGAACGAGTTGCTTATTCTCGGATCGAAGAAAAATTAATCCTTCGACTAAGCGTTCGACTGAGCTCACTCCGAAGTCTCAGGATGAAGTTTTAATAATTAATTACTGAACACAACAAGGGCGTCAATGGCGCCCTTGTTGTGTTTTTTCATATGATTTTTCACTGCAAGAAAACCTAATGGAGTATCTAATGAGAGATCTCATTTTTTAATAAGCCCTGATAAAGATGAGAAAATCTCACCTTTACCAGGGAATAGATTTGGAATTACTTTTGAGTTTGAGTTGGGTGTATCATGGGTCTACCATCGCAGTGGTCTCCAACCTGGTTCATGGTAAGACGCATCACCATAGGCGCTACTACTTTCCCTCCTACTATGGTAAGAGCTTCTGACGCTTGAAGATTTGTTACAAAGCTTTGAACATTTAATTTTGCTAAGCAGATTCTATTTTTCATGGTTTTTGTTTTTAATTATGAAACAAATTTAGCCCCGGTAAAAAGTAAAGTCGATCAAACAATTTCCTATTATCAAAGGTCTGATTATGAGACTTTATTATCTTAGTTTCAACCGCTTCGGTGGTAGAAGCTAAATATATCCACCAACACCCTAGCTCCTTATGTTCCAATTTCTTCGTTTCACACACTTTTCAACACAAGCCACCTTCATTAAAGTTTTAATTTTAACTGTACAATCCGTTCTCAGTATTGAGTTTGATTATTTAACTTAGAATCCGGAGTCCCCTATCATGAAATACGTTATTAGCATTTTTCTTTTCGTTACTTTTTTTACTCCCCGTTTATTCGCAGCTCCGCACTCCTCTATTATTATTCCCCCTTTTATGCCGGACACTGTTTGTCCAAATGGTTTTGCAAACTTCAATTTAGCAGGCTCAACATTCACAGATAGCCTTACAATTAATTGGGGTGATGGCAGTCCTATTCAAACCTATACAGTAAATCCAAATTTTCGTTCGCACAGTTTTGTTACTACCAGTACCGTAACGGTAGTGACCTATGAAGGAATATTAACAGATACTGCGAGATTATTATTAGTGGTTATACAAATGCCTCAACCTAAATTTAGTTTCAGTTTTAATTCACTTGCATGTTATACGCAGGCAGGCGTACAAGTAACTTTTTCTGATTCCACTACGGGTGGTTCTCCCCCGTTTGTTTATCAATGGCAATTTGGTGATGGGACTAGCGATACAGCAAGAAACCCGGTTCACACATATACCTCTCCGGGAAAATATATTATTACACTAAAAGTTATTCCCACAAACACACCCCAATTTTTATTGTGTCAATGGGGCACATATAAAGATTCCCTGGTAATAGCTACAGACAATACCGTTATTACTTCTATAAATGCAAGTGCGGGCTGCCCCTGCAATAAAGTTTCTTTTACGGCTGCTGGCAACGCAACTACATGGCATTGGAACTTTGGAGATGGGGATACATCAGCTTTACAAAACCCAACGCATCTTTACCGGCAGCCAAGACCATATGTTGTTACGCTTAATGGAACCAGCAGCACCGGCTGTTTTTTAACGAAAGCCATTTCGCTGAATGTATGCAGCGGAGATACGATACCAGTATCAAAATCAAACAACAGATGGTACTTTGGGGGAAGTAGTTTTGCCCCTACTTTTGATGCAGCTGGTGTTAATTTTAATCCTGCAACACCTGTAGCCCTTACCAATGGTAACCAGCAAGCGTTGGAAGGCGGCGCAACCATTAGTGATCCCGACAATGGGAACTTACTATTTTATACGAACGGAATTAAAGTCTGGGACAAGAATCACAACATAATGCCAAATGGTATAGGATTAAACGGAGGCTTATCCACTTCACAAACAGCTTTGATTGTTCCTTTTCCGGGAAACAAAAATTTGTATTACATCATCACTGCAAACGGAACTACAGATCTTCATAAGGGATATTATTATTCAATAGTCGACTTAACACTCAATAGTGGCAATGGAGATGTTACCACCAAGAACAACGTTTTTTTCATAGGCCCTTGTCCTGACGCATATGGAGGTGCCGCAATGGTTTCGCACGAAGCTATATCAGGAACCGTTAAATTTAAAGGCGATTGCACAACACCCGCAGAATATTGGGTGATTATTCCTTCGTGTAAGGATACTTTTAAAACATTTTTAATTACAGCCGCTGGAATAAACGCACCGGTTACAACAGTCGCGGCCGATAATGGATATAATGGAGCAGGTTATAGTTGTATTTCCCCGGATGGAACAAAGTATGCAGTTTCGCAGTTCAATAGTGGAACAAATAAAATTCGTGTTTTTAATTTTGATAAAAACACCGGCAAATTAAGCAATGAAAAAAAGATTGTTTATTACGGAACTTATTATGAAAACTGGTATGGGATCGCCTTTTCACCAAACAGCTCGGTGTTATATGCACCTTTTTATGACAGGTTATACCAATGGGACGTGAACGCGATGAATGTTTCTGCTTCATTGTACAGACGTGTATTTCCTAACGAAAAAATGTGGGGTTGTTATTTAGGCCCTGATGGAAAAATTTATATCGCAAGTCCTGACTCTGCAAATGCTCTCTCGGTAATTAATAATCCTGATGTATTGGGAGCAGGCTGTAATCTTACACCGCGTAGTTTTTTTCTTGCAGGTAAAAAATCCAAATATGGATTACAGAATATTGTTCCGCTTGCTCCGACAGATACAATAAAGTTAAATTCCAGTTATACCAGTACAATAGTCCCCTGTACGTTCGAGGTGAATTTTTCTGATTCATCCTGTCGTTTTATGCCCGATAGTGTTACCACCACCTGGGATTATGGCGATGGAACAATCATTACATTTAATACAGCTCAATATCCATCACACACTTATTTAAATCCGGGGACGTACAACGTAAAAATGCTGCTTTCGAAAAGTTGTTATTACAGTGACAGTGTTACTAAACAAATTGTTATTGATCCTTTACTATCGTTCACCACTGCAATAGTGCCAGCTAATTGTAATTTGCCCAACGGTTCAGCAACCGCAAATCCCATTGGCGGAAATCCATCATATACCTACAGCTGGAGTAATGGTTCTACAAATCAAATTGCAAGCAGTCTTTTACCAAATACATATTCTGTAACTGTAACTGATATTGATGGCTGTACCAGTGTATCAACAGTGACAATTTCTAATTTCGCTGGGCCGATTGTGACACTGAGTGTAAGTGCTGCTGTTTTGTGTAATGGAGGAACCGGGTCACTTTCTGCAACTGTAAATGGCGGAACAGGGCCGTACACTTATAGCTGGAGCAATGGGACTACCAGTGTTTCAGCAGCAACAACAAACTTACTTTCAGGTGTTGCTGCTAATAGTTATTCGGTTATCATAAGTGATATAAATGGATGCAGCGGAAGCAGCACTGTTGTTAATCTTATTGATCCAGCCTTACTAAGTATTCCAACTTTCACTATAACAAAAGCAAACTGCGGATTAAATAATGGAACAGCAATTGCAAATAGTACAGGAGGAACTGGAACTTTAGCCTATAGTTGGAGTAATGGAATAAGTAGTCAAAGTATTTCCAACCTTGCAGCAAATTCTTATACGGTAGTTGTAACAGACAGTAATGGTTGCAGCCAAACTAATGATATCAGTATCGATTCTGTTATTAGACCTATTATAAATACATTATCAACTGTTGATCCGCTTTGTAATGGTGATGCTACAGGTATTGCAACTATGAGCGTGAGTGCAGGTACGGCTCCCTTTACTTATCAGTGGTCGGGTGGTAACACAAATATTTCTGCGTCAGGATTAACAGCAGGCACTTATAGTTTTACACTTACTGATTCTGTTGGTTGTCAAATTACCAAAACGGTAATTATTACTCAACCTCCTTTGCTTGTTCTAAATCCTAATTCAACACCAGACAATTGCGATTCAACAAATGGTACTGCACAAGCGAATGCTTCCGGAGGAACAGGCGCATTGCAATATAGCTGGTCAACCGGCAATACAGTTTCTGCTATAACAGGATTAGGGGCAGGAACATATATCATAACTGTAACTGATAATAATGCATGTACAAAAACCTCAAGCATTGTAGTAACACCAAATAGTGGGCCAACTGCAGACGCAGGAAACAATGTGACTATTTCCAAAGGTGCAAGCGCAACATTGAGCGGAAGTGGAGGAGGAAATTATTTCTGGCCACCTATAATAGGATTAAGTTGTATTGCCTGTCAAAATCCTGTGGCAAGTCCGGCTAAAACAACAACGTATTATTTAATCGTTACAGACGCAAATGGCTGCACTGATCTGGACTCCGTAATTGTAACAGTAGAAGACGGCTGTATGGATGAAATATTTATTCCCAATGCATTTTCTCCCAATGAAGACGGACAAAACGAATTGTTTAAAGTAAGCAGTAACAATTGTATTAAAACAATGACATTAATTGTTTACGACCGATGGGGAGAAAAAGTTTTTGAAACCAGCAACATTAATGAAGGATGGAATGGAACATTTAAGGGCAAACCATTAGATACCGACGTATTTACCTATATGCTGGATGCCGATCTCTCCAATAAAAGTCACATCATAAAAAAAGGGAACGTCAGTTTGATCAGATAGAATCTACTCTTACATTTATTTCTTAAATTTATGTTAATTAAGAAGTGTTTTGTGATAAGTAGACTATTTGCGATTATTTTTTTTATTTTTTTAAACACGGCTTTATATTCCGTTCCGATTGCATCCATTGTAATAAGATCTCCCGGAGATACTGTCTGCCCAAATACTTCTGTGACTTTCAGGTTAACAGGATCTGTATTTACGGATAGCCTTGTGTTAAATTGGGGTGATGGCAGTCCAACAGAAACGTATACCGTAATTCCGGGTAACCGCACGCATGTTTTTTCTGCGTCCTCTACCGTAAAACTTATTGCATATGAAGGTTCTTTAACTGATACGGCTAAAATATTAATCGTTGTTTTACAGCTACCTCAGTCTAAGTTTGGGTTCAGCTATAATTCAACAGCCTGTTTTACATTAAGCGGCATACCGGTTAGCTTTACAGATTCAAGCAGCGGAGGTACAGTGCCCTACCTGTATTTTTGGAATTTTGGTGATGGCTCTTCTGATACTGCAAAAAATCCTGTCCATACTTATTATTCGCCGGGCAAATATATTATTTCGTTATCTGTTTCACTGAAAAATCTTCCGCAGTCCATTGCTTGCCCCTTAAGTGTATATAAAGATTCATTGGAGATATCCTCAGATACCAATGTTATTTCCTCTATGAATATTAATGCTGGCTGCCCTTGCAATCATATATTATTTACAGCAACCGGCAACGCAACAACCTGGCGATGGGATTTTGGCGATGGAGATACATCAGCCTTACAAAATCCGATGCACCTTTATAAACGTCCCGGCCCGTATGTGGTTACATTGAATGGAACAGGAAACACAGGCTGTTTTTTTTCTAAGCAATTATCGTTCATAGTTTGCAGCGGTGATACTTTACCTGTTTCAAAATCTGACAACAACTGGTACTTTGGCGGAAATTATTTTTTCCCAACATTCGATGCAGCCGGAATTAACTTTAACCCTTCTTCTCCTGTGCCCCTTACTAATGGAAACCAAGAAGCCCTTGAAGGCTGCGCCACTATGAGCGATGCTGATAACGGAACACTACTGTTTTACACCAATGGAATTAATGTTTGGGATAATACTCATGCTGTTATGCCCAACGGAACAGGATTGTTTGGTGGCTACTCTACATCACAGACGGCGCTTATTGTACCCTTCCCGGGAAACAGAAATCTGTATTATATTATTACGGGTAATGGCTCAACAGATATTTACAAGGGCTACTATTATTCTATAGTGGATATGTCACTTAATGGCGGCAAAGGTGATGTCACAACAAAGAACACTGTTTTTTTTACGGGCCCTTGTCCGGAAGCACAAAGCGCTGCAGCAAGAGTTTCGCATGAAGCTTTATCTGGTACAGTTAAATATAAGGGCGATTGTTTACGGCCTGCTGAATATTGGGTAATTATACCCGCCTGTAAGGACACTTTCAAAACGTTTCTTATCAATTCTGCGGGAATCAACCCTCCTGTAACTACTGTTGCACCGGACAACAATTATAATGGAGCAGGCTATAGCTGCGTTTCTCCTGATGGAAACAAATATGCTATTTCTCAATACGGTGGTGGAACAAATAAAATCCGTTTGTTTGATTTTGACAGAAACACAGGATCATTAACCAATGAAAAACATATTACCTATTATATTACTCAGCATTCTTACTACGAAAATTTTTATGGCATCGCCTTTTCACCAAACAGTTCCGTTCTATATGCGCCGTTTACTGACAGGTTATATCAATGGAATTTAAAGGCGGCGAATATTTCTGCATCGGTATACAAAGCTACGTATGCAGATACCGTTGATATGTTAGGATGCAATTTAGGCCCCGATGGGAAAATATATATAAGTAATGATTTAAACCGAAGTTCTCTTACTGTAATAAACAATCCTGATGTATTAGGAGCCGGCTGCAACCTCGTTCATCACGGATTTTTCTTAGGCGGTCGAAAGTCAAAATATGGCTTACAAAATATTGTTCCGCTTGCTCCGACAGATACAATTAAATTGAATTCCAGTTATACCAGTACAATAGTCCCCTGTACTTTCCAGGTAAATTTTTCGGATTCATCCTGTCGTTTCAGGCCCGATAGTGTTACAACAACATGGGATTATGGTGATGGGACTGTTAGCACATACAATACCATTCAATATCCATCACACACTTATTTAAATCCGGGCACGTACAATGTAAAAATGTTACTTTCGAAAAGTTGTTATTTCAGTGATAGTGTAACAAAACAAATTGTTATTGATCCTTTATTATCGTTTACCACTACAGCAGTACCTGCCAATTGTAATTTGCCAAATGGTTCTGCAGCAGCAAATCCCATTGGCGGAAATCCTTCATATACCTACAGCTGGAGTAGTGGCTCTACAAATCAAACTGCAAGTAGTCTGTTACCAAATACATATTCTGTAACCGTAACTGATATTGATGGTTGTACCAGTGTATCGACAGTAACTATTTCAAATTCCGCCGGGCCGGTTGTGACATTGAGTGTAAGTGCTGCTGTTTTATGTAATGGAGGAACGGGGTCTTTATCTGCATCGATAAGCGGAGGAACAGGGCCGTATACATACAGTTGGAGTAATGGTACAACATCTACTTCTGCATCAACAACAAATTTACTTTCGGGAGTTGCAGCAAATACTTATTCCATTGTTATTAGTGATGTGAATGGATGCAGTGGAAGCAGCACGGTTGTTACTCTTACAGATCCTGCACTACTGAGTGCACCAACATTTACCATAACAAAAGCAAACTGCGGATTAAATAATGGAACAGCACTTGCAAATAGTACAGGAGGAACAGGTGCATTAACTTATAGTTGGAGTAATGCAGCAACAGGACAAAGTGTTAGTAATCTCTCTGCAAATTCATACACGGTAATTGTAATTGATAGTAATGGGTGCAGCCAAACTAATGTTATTAGTATCGATTCCGTTATTAGACCTATTATAAATACACTATCTACAGTTGACCCACTTTGTAACGGCGATGCTACTGGTATTGCAACCATGAGTGTAAGTACGGGTGCTGCACCATTTACTTATCAATGGTCAGGAAGTGGTGGAACAAATACTTCTGCTTCAGGATTAACAGCAGGCACCTATAGTTTTACACTTACTGATTCTGTCGGCTGCCAGGTCATAAAAACTGTTAGTATAACACAACCTCCCCTGCTTGTTCTCAATCCTAACTCTACACCGGACAATTGTGATTCAACTAATGGCACTGCACAAGCTAATGCTTCCGGAGGAACAGGAATATTGCAGTACAACTGGTCCACAGGCAATACTCTATCTGCTATAACAGGTTTAGGTGCCGGGACCTATAGTGTAACTGCAACCGATGCAAATAACTGTACACAATTTGCAAGTGTAATTGTTCTACCAAACAATGGGCCGGCAGCGAATGCGGGCAACGATGTAGTTATAGCAACTGGAACCTCAACTATATTAAGTGCCAACGGAGGTGGCAGCTATCAATGGTCACCATCAACAGGATTAAATTGTATTACTTGTCAAAACCCAACGGCTGCACCAACAAAAACTACTACTTATTATTTAACTGTTACTGATGTAAATGGCTGTACTGATATGGATTCGTTGATCGTTACAGTTGAAGAAGGATGCAGGGATGATATTTTTATTCCCAATGCCTTTTCCCCGAATAATGATGGACAAAATGATGTATTGAAAATCGAAAGCAATTCTTGCATCAAAATAATGACGTTTACAATCTACGACAGATGGGGAGAAAAAGTATTTGAAACCAGCAACATTAATGAAGGATGGAATGGAACATTTAAGGGCAAACCATTAGATACCGACGTGTTTGCCTTTACCTTAATTGTGGACCTTATTACGAATGAGCAGGTGATGAAAAAAGGAAACGTAAGCTTATTAAAGTGAGGAATGAAATTACGACATCAAAGAAATACTAGTAAACGTTTGCTCATATCTGGCCAAAACCAGCATTAGAAACTTAATTTATTATTGCTTAAAACGCTATTACTACCCCAGCCCATGCTTCCTTTAATTTATTTTGACATTTAATTTAATCCTCAAACAATGCATCGTTTGTGTTGGTTAATTGTTTATGTTTAATAATCTAAATGGCTACCGGTAATGAGACAAATTTTGTTCTCGCTTTTTTTTATTCTTTTGAAAACCGGGTTATATTCAACCCCATCTGCGTCAATTATTATTCATACGTCAGATACGGTTTGCCCTAACGGGCAGGGAGTTTTTAATTTAACGGGAACCTCATTTACCGATAGCCTTGTGGTTGACTGGGGTGATGGAAGCCCAACTGAACTTCATATTACAAATCCTAATTTTCGAAGTCATATTTTTTCTGCAACAAGCACTGTAACATTAATAGCATATGAGGGAGTACTTACAGATACAGCCACGGTTGTACTGGTTGTGTTACAACTCCCTCAGCCAAAATTCGGATTTAGTTATAATTCTTTAGTATGTTATAAAAAAGCCGGGGTGCAAGTTAGTTTTACAGATTCATCCGCCGGAGGTAATCCTCCTTATTCATACAAGTGGCTCTTGGGTGATGGAACTTCTGATACAGCTAAAAATCCCATTCATACTTACCTCGCTCCGGGAAAATATATTATTAAATTATCCGTCACGCTGAAACATATGCCACAACATGTGTTTTGCCTTGCCGAAACATATAAAGATTCACTTGAAATATTTGCGGACACCACAATTATTTCTGGGATGAATGCCCTTGCAGGATGCCCTTGTAACAACATATCATTTACCGGCAATGGAAATGCCACAAGCTGGCTCTGGGATTTTGGTGATGGAGACACTTCGTCCCTGCAAAATATTACTCACCGTTATCGTGAACCAGGACAATACATAGTAACATTAAATGGAATAGGAAATACCGGATGTTATTTTTTCAAAAAAATGTCGATTACCGTTTGTGGTGGCGATACACTCCTTGTTTCAAAGTCAAACAACACCTGGTATTTTGGAGGATACAATACTAATCTCACATTAGATCCAGGAGGAATCGATTTTAATCCAGCTTCTCCTGTAGCACTCACCAATGGTAATATGAACGCTCATGAAGGATGTGCAACTATAAGTGATGCAGATAATGGGAGTTTATTATTCTATACAAATGGAGTTAAAGTATGGGACAACACTCATGCTGTTATGCCAAACGGAACAGGCCTATTTGGAGGAATATCCACAGCTCAATCATCTCTTATTATACCATTTCCCGGGAATAGAAATTTGTATTACATCATTACCGGAAATGGCGTAACAGATTTCTATAAGGGTTATTATTATTCAATAGTCGACATGAGACTCAATGGGGGAAAAGGTGATGTTACAACTAAAAACAATGTCCTTTTTGTAGGCCCTTGTCCGGAACTAAATGGTGGCGGAAGATTGGTTGCACACGAGGCATTGTCAGGTACAACTAAATACAAAGGCGATTGCTTACGCTCTGCAGAATATTGGGTTGTTATCCCTGCATGTAAGGATACATTTAAAGTTTTCCTTATTAATTCTTCAGGTATTAATTCTCCCATTACCATAGTTGTACCGGATGATAATTACAATGGCTCCAGTTATAGTTGTTTTTCCCCTGATGGAAAAAAATATGCAATAAGCCAAAGTTATGGTCAAGTGACGAGTAAAATCCGACTTTTCGATTTTGATAAAAATACGGGCAACCTGAGTAACGAAAGAAGGTTAACCTTCGACAGAGGGTTAACCTTCGAAGGTTTTTATGGAATTAGCTTTTCTCCAAACAGCTCGTTGCTCTACGCGCCTTTGCTTGATAAGTTATACCAATGGAATACAAACGTTATGGACATTCAGGGGTCAATGTATCGGGTTACATTTCCCGGTGGAGATATGATGGGAAATTATCTGGGCCCAGATGGAAAAATTTATATTGCATGCTCTTTTAATCAAGTCTCCCTTTCCGTAATTAATAATCCTGACATACCAGGTGGAGGGTGCAATCTTTCGCTGCATAGCTTCTTTTTAGCCGGTAGGAAAGCGAAATTCGGGTTACAAAATATTGTTCCTTTAGCACCGAATGATACTGTTGCCTTGCATTCAAGTTTCACCTCAACGGTTGTCCCCTGCACATTCCAGGTAAATTTTTCTGATTCATCATGTAGATTCATTCCCGACAGTATTACCACTACCTGGGATTATGGTGATGGAAATATCGCCTCATATAATACCATACAATTTCCTTCGCATACATATATAAATCCGGGAACTTATAATGTAAAACTTGTTTTGACAAAAAATTGTTATAAGAGTGATAGTGTTACAAAGCAAATTGTTATCAATCCTCTATTATCTTTTACTACCTCAACTGTACCTTCGAATTGTAATTTGGCGAATGGCTCGGCAACAGCGAATCCCATCGGAGGCAATCCCTCTTATACTTACAATTGGAGTAACGGAGCAACAAGACAAAGCGCTTCTAATCTCTCTGTAAATTCATATACTGTAATTGTAACAGATAGTAATGGCTGTAGTCAAAATACAATTGTTGTAATTGATTCTGTCCCGCAACCTGCGTCAACTATTATATCTGCTTTTGATCCCTTATGTAATGGCGATGCGACCGGTGTTGCCACCATGAGCGTGAGTGCAGGCGTTGCGCCATTTACATATCAATGGTCAGGCAATGGCGGAACAAATCTTTCTGCATCAGGATTAACAGCGGGCACTTATAGTTTTACGCTTACTGATTCTGTTGGGTGCCAGATCACAAGAACTGTTACGATCAATCAACCTTCACTTGTTGTATTAAATCCTGCATCAACACCCGACAATTGTGACTCAACAAATGGCACAGCATCTGCAAATGCATCAGGAGGAACAGGAGTGTTACAGTACAATTGGTCTACCAGTGAAACACAATCATCAATTACCGGTTTAAGCGCAGGAACATACAGTGTGACCGCAACAGATGATAACGGTTGTACAAAAACTGCAACTGTTGTTGTGATCCAGAACAGCGGACCAACAGCGAATGCGGGAAATAGTATAAATATTTTTCAGGGAGCAAATGCGATGTTAAGCGGCAGTGGAGGAGGAAATTATTTATGGTCGCCTGCATACGGATTAAGTTGTATAAGCTGTCAAAGCCCTGTGGCGAGTCCAACAAAAACAACAATGTATTATTTAGTTGTAACGGATGCGAATGGATGTACTGATATGGATTCTGTAATTGTTACTGTTGAAAACGGATGTATGGATGAATTATTTATACCAAATGCGTTTTCTCCCAATGAAGACGGACAAAACGAATTGTTTAAAGTAATCAGTCGCAATTGTATTAAGGCAATGAAATTAATTGTTTATGACCGCTGGGGAGAAATAGTTTTTGAAACCAACAATATTAATGAAGGATGGGACGGAAAATTCAAAGGGGAACTATTGGACACCGATGTTTTTGCTTACACATTGGTTGCCGAACTTCTCAATAATAGTCATGTAACGAAAAAGGGAAATGTGAGTTTGATCCGATAATATGGCGAATTTGTTTTAAACATTAAGAAGCCCCGAAAAAATTTCGGGGCTTCTTATGGGGGTCATTTAAAAATATAAATCAAGCGAGAGGCTTTGTATTCGTTGAGCATAAAGGGGTTTGTGCATGACAATCAACACCCGGCTCTGAGTTACAATAGTTAGAATTAACAACTATAATTGTAGTATCAGCAACTGCATCAGCACCCCTGATCGCAATTCCGTATGCAGCTCCTCTTCTTCCGCCATTAATTGTAAATTGCTCCTGTAACTTTATTGCTGTTACAAAGCTTTCAACTTTTAATTTATCGAGGCTAATCTTAATTTTTGGTTTCATGTTTTTTCTTTTTCTGATACAAACTTATCAGGATCACAGAAAAATATCCATCAAATTTTAGTTTATTATTAAAAGGCTGATTTTACCAGGAAATAACCCTTAGAGTATAATAGAGGTTGTTTTTTAGTTCGCCTAAATGCCGTGATGTTTAACCTATTGTGTTATTACAATTTTTTGTCGGATTATCTTGTTTTGAGAGTTATCATAATATGTTCCTATAATAAAATAAACACCGGCCCTTAGATTCTCAACCGTTGTGGTATAATTATTTGCAGTATTTAATTTAACAGATTGAATTGTTTGACCCAATTCATTTATAATAGAATAATCTCCCTCTACTGCTGATTGCCCATCGACTTTGCCCAGGGTAATTACAAACACACCGCTATTGGGATTTGGATAAACATTAAACCAATTATTATTTGTTGTTTCATAAATGCCAACAGAATTTACATTTACACAAGCAGAAGTATCTGAACAATTATTTAGTGTTACCATAACCGCGTAATTACCATTGGCTGATGCTGTATAATTTCGACTTGTAGCACCTAATACAGGCGCGTAATTATTACTACAATCCAACCACTTATATGTTGCTCCTGTTTGAGTTGCGGTAATTGTAATTCCATTTAGTGTAGTTGTAATAATTGGCAAAGCAGTTACACTAACCACCACAGCAGTGCGCGTAACACTTGCAGCACAGGTACTGTCTTGTACATAAAAAGTTACTGTGTTGGTCAATACTGTTGTTACATAATTTGCACCTCCGCCAAGGTAAGTACCACCTGTTGCTAAACTATACCATCCAAGTGTTCCACTGCCGCCGGCAGAAAGCGAAGCAGTGCTGCCGCTGCAAATAGTTGTGTTAGATGAAACAGGTGATGCCGGTGGAGTACAGTTTGTGTTACAAACAAAATTGTTTTGGTCTGTAGTAGTTTTGTCACCTAATTGTCCATAAAAATTATGACCTGTTGCGCAAAATTTTTCTCTATCCGCTTTCAACGCAACACTGTAAGCTCCACCTGTTGCAGTATTTATCCATTCATTACTTGTTCCTATTTGTACCGGGCTGGTTCTTTGTGTTGTAGTTCCATCACCTAATTGTCCCATATCGTTACGTCCCCATGACCACAGCGTACCATCTGATTTTAAACCGAGAGTGTGCGTATTACTTGTTACGCTTATCCATTTATTATCAGCGCCAATTTGTGCCGGGCTGGAGTGATTTGTTGTTGTCCCATCGCCTAATTGTCCAAAGTTATTGCGCCCCCACGACCATAAAGTACCGTTTGATTTCAAGCCAAGTGTATGATGAAAACCTGCTACAATACTAGTCCATTTATTATCTGCTCCTATTTGAAGTGGACTATTTTGACCAGTGGTAGTTCCATCTCCAAATTGTCCATAGCTATTATCTCCCCATGCCCAGAGGGTGCCGTCTGATTTTAATCCGAGTGTGTGAATATAAGATGAAGAAACGCTTACCCATTTAGTATCCGATCCTATTTGTACAGGGCTCAATCTGTCTGTACTAGTTCCATCACCTAATTCTCCCGAAGCGTTAGCTCCCCATCCCCATAAGGTGCCATCTGATTTTAGCGCATGACTGTAATAGAAACCCGGCGCAATGCTTACCCATTTATTATCGGTTCCTATTTTCACTGGAAAATTTCTTTGTGTAGTAGTTCCATCTCCTAGTTGTCCTGTCGAGTTATCACCCCATGCCCAAAGCGTACCGTCCGATTTCAAACCAAGACTATGATGAGATCTTGTTGCAATACTTATCCAATTACTATCCGTTCCTATTTGCACCGGACTAATTCGTGTTATAATGGTGTTATCTCCTAATTGTCCATGGTAATTATGTCCCCAGGCCCATAGCGTTCCATTTGATTTCAAGCCGAGTGTGTGATCATCACCTGCTGCAACACTTAACCATTTATTATCTGTTCCTATGTATAATGGAGTTTTCTGGTTTACTGTAACGGACCCATCACCGAATTGCCCGGAAGCATTATTTCCCCAGGCCCAGGAAGTACCATCTGCTTTGAATGCAATTGCATGCCCTGCACCAGTTGTAATACCACCCCATTTATTATCTGTTCCTATTTGCACAGGAGCGGTTCTTGGTGTGTTAGTTCCATCGCCTAGTTGCCCTCCGACATTATCGCCCCATGCCCATAACGTGCCATTCGATTTCAGGCCAAGGCTAAAACCACCGCCTGTTGCAATACTTACCCACTTATTATCTGTTCCTATTTGCAACGGGATCGTTCTGTCTGTTGTGGTTCCATCACCTAATTGCCCGTAAGTATTATATCCCCATGCCCAAAGGGTTCCATTCGATTTTAAACCAAGGCTGTGACCACTTGCTGCAATACTTATCCATTTGGTATCAGTTCCTACCTGTACAACACTTGTTCTTTGTGTTGTAGTTCCATCACCCAATTGCCCCCATGCATTATCTCCACAGGCCCAAAGGGTGCCATCTGATTTTAAGCCCACAGTATGATAAGCTCCTGCCACAATATTTATCCATTTAGTGTCAGCTCCAATTTGTACCGGAGTGTTTCTGTCGGTAGTAGTTCCATCTCCTAATTGTCCTACTGTGTTCCATCCCCATGCCCATAAGGTACCATCTGATTTTAGTCCAAGACTATGATTAGCGCCCGCTGCAATACTTATCCATTTATTATCTGCTCCTATTTGTATAGGTGTTGTTTTGTCAACAATTGTTCCATCACCTAACTGTCCGTATAAATTATATCCCCAACTCCATAATGTTCCGTCTGATTTCAATCCTAACGTATGATCTGAACCTACCGCAACGCTTATCCATTTTGTATCTGTTCCTATTTGCACAGGAGTAGATCGATTTGTAGTAGTTCCATCACCCAATTGTCCGGAGAAATTATATCCGCTTGCCCAAAGAGTACCTTCTCTTATTTCGAAAGTTTGGGCTGCCGAATTACCCGCAACCATTCGTTGATAGTTTGCCCTGTAGGCAATTGACTTTTTTGTATTTGCACGGCTAGTTTGCGCATTGATGTTTCCAGAAAACAGAATTGCCAGGGTAATTAAAAATAAATTTCTCATGTTAGTTTTGATAATAATTAAAAATATGTGGTGTTGCGAATTGGGGAATCTCCGCTATCTACCTATGTATACGCCTTTTACTTTCCCTTTTTTAAAACAGTTACGCAAAATATGTCGTCACAGCATTTAGCAGTAGCATTTTTACAAATATATGGCATATAAGGATTCCTATGTAAGCCCTACTCACATTGTTACTATGGAAAAAGCAATCGCAGTAGCTAAATAAGCATGCTTATTATTAATTTAAAATAGCCTTGAAAACCTACAGAATAATAGAAAATTATATAATAATATTAATTGATATTAGTTGCTTTGGAATACTACAAATTTAATGGCTTTTTGTTGATTTGATTTCCACCTCACTGTACTATTGTATCATAAATAATCCAAGTAATAAATATTAAAAAATCAAACCAAATGAAAACTAAATTAAATCTTGAAGAGCTTAAAGCAACAAGTTTCGTTACTGTTTTAAACAACGGCGAAAATAAAACCATTGATGGGCAGGGAGTAATTGCTTCGTTTAAATTTGTAAAAAATACATTTGTTCGTATCACAAAAGCATATGATGCGATTATCGATGATCAATACGTTTTAGAAATGTCGCAAATAAATTCGTGCTTCCCTTCATGTCAGCCAATTAAATAAAAGTGCGGGCTCATGCCAATAGTACGAACCCAACATTGTATTCGGCATAATATTAATCATCAAAATTTTTGGACTAACGGCATTATCTGCGAATTTTAAAGTAAGCAGAAAGCCTAGAGGAAATCGAAATTTCTCTAGGCTTTCTGCTTGCTACTCAAAGCATTTTTATTGCTTCATTATTAATCATTCAACTTCAACACCGCCATAAATGCAGATTGCGGTATCTCTACGCTTCCAACCTGTTTCATTCGCTTTTTACCTTCTTTTTGTTTTTCAAGCAGTTTGCGTTTACGGGAAATATCACCACCATAACATTTAGCGGTAACATCTTTACGCATGGCCGAGATAGTTTCGCGCGCAATGATCTTCGCTCCTATGGCAGCTTGTATAGCAATTTGAAATTGCTGACGGGGAATTAATTCTTTTAATTTTTCACAAACTTTTTTTCCGAATTCATATGCATGGTCAGCATGCACCAAGGCCGACAACGCATCTACCGGTTCACTGTTGATGAGAATATCCAATTTAGATAAGCGCGATTCCTTATAACCAGTTGGGTGATAATCGAACGATGCATATCCTTTTGAAATAGATTTTAACCTGTCGTAAAAATCAAAAACAATTTCACCTAAAGGCATTTCAAATACCAGCTCTACCCTATCGGTTGTTAAATACACCTGGTTTTGCAATATGGCCCGCTTATCCATACACAACGACATTACCGCCCCAACAAATTCTGATTTGGTAATGATGTTTGCCTTTATATATGGCTCTTCAATCCTTTCCAGTTTATTTACATCCGGAAAATCAGAAGGGTTTCTTAATAATAATTTTTCTCCCTTCAATGTAAACGCATGATACGATACGTTAGGCACAGTTGTTATCACCGTCATATTAAATTCACGCTCCAAACGTTCCTGGATAATTTCCATATGAAGCATTCCTAAAAACCCGCAACGGAAACCAAAGCCTAATGCAGCCGATGATTCCGGCTCCCACGTAAGCGACGCGTCATTTAATTTTAATTTCTCCATGGAGTCGCGCAACTCCTCGTAATCATCTGTATCCACGGGATAAATACCGGCGAACACCATTGGTTTTACATCTTCAAATCCTTGTATCGCTTCGATGCATGGATTATCAACATGTGTAATGGTATCTCCCACTCTTACTTCCCGTGCTTCCTTTATTCCGGAGATAATATAACCAACATCACCAGCCGAAAGTTCTTTCTTCGATTCAAGGGCAAGCTTCAACACTCCTATATCATCGGCATTGTATTGTTTTTCGGTAGATACAAATTTTACTTTATCTCCTTTTTTTAATTTGCCGCTTGTGATTTTAAAATACGCAATGATGCCCCTGAACGAATTATATACAGAATCAAATATCAACGCTTGCAATGGGGCATTCGCATCACCTTTAGGAGAAGGTATCCTCTCTATTATGGCCGTAAGTATATCATCTATGCCTAATCCCGTTTTACCACTGGCAGAAAGAATCTCCTCCCTCTTACAGCCTAGCAGTTCCACTATTTGATCCTTCACAGCTTCCGGCTCTGCACTAGGCAAATCAATTTTATTAAGAATAGGAATAATTTCTAAATCATTATTGAGGGCCAGGTATAAGTTGGAAATTGTTTGCGCCTGTATCCCCTGTGCCGCATCAACAATTAATAATGCTCCTTCACATGCAGCTATGGAACGGGACACTTCGTATGAAAAATCTACGTGACCAGGAGTATCAATAAGGTTAAGTTTATATTGCTGGCCCTTAAACTCATAGTCCATTTGTATGGCATGGCTCTTAATGGTGATCCCTCTCTCTTTCTCCAGATCCATATCATCAAGCACCTGGTTTTCCATATCACGTGCCGATACGGTTTTAGTAAACTCCAACAGCCTGTCAGCCAAGGTGCTTTTACCGTGGTCAATATGCGCTATGATACAGAAATTACGTATGTCCTTCATAGGGACGGCAAAAATAGAGAATTTTTAGTCGTGCAGCGGCTACTTAATCTGTTTTTATTAGTTTCTCGTCGAAAAAAATTGATTACCTAAAAATATACCTGTATTTTTACAATAACTTGTAAAATCTTACACATGAAATATTTTTCAAAATCAATATTTTTATTAATAAACTTATTTTTTCTAACAAACATTTCTAATGCCAATAACGTTGTTATCAGTAGTGTTTCTACGTCTGGCCAGGATGTAACAGCTGGAGTTAACAACGCAGCGAATTTTACTAATATTGAATTTGATGTAAACTGGGATAATTCCTGGAAAGTGGCGGGCGGTGCAACTAACTGGGATGCCATTTGGGTTTTTGCTAAATTCAAAATTGAAACAGGAGGCTCTTGTTCTGCCGGTACAACATGGACTCACTGCACATTAAGCACTACAGATGCTCATCATTCTGTTACAACTGCGAATGGCGTTGCTGCAACGGCAGATGTTAGTGCCGATGGAAAAGGTGTATTTTTTTACCGTTCTGCTGCGGGTAATGGTTCTATCAATTGGGACGATGTTAAATTACGCTGGAGGTATGTTACTGATGGCCTTTCTGATAATTGTAAAGTTACCGTACAAGTATTTGCCGTTGAAATGGTGTATGTACCTACAGGTGATTTTTTTTTAGGAGATGGCAGTACTACAACAATTGGAGCGTTTCGTGCTACGGGGGTTGCTGCCTCAACATATACGGTTACCAGTGATGGAGCAATAACAATTGGAGGTGGCGGCGCAGGAGCATTGGGAAGAAATACAGTTTCCCAATCTGTATCAAACCATTCTATCGATGATTGGACAGAAGCGGCTGTTCCGGTTAACGCACCAATAACAATTCCTGCCGCCTTCCCAGTTGGATATAGTGCTTTTTACTCTATGAAATATGAAATTAGTCAGCAACAATACGTGGAGTTTTTAAATACCTTGAACGGAACTCAACAAGCAAATAGAATTATGGGAATTACTGCAGGTAGTTTTATGTGCGCAACTGCAAATACCCTGACCCCATCAAACAGAAATGGAGTAAAGTGCAGGATCGCACCTTCCGGAGCAACTGCAGGCGAATATGTTAATGACTTAGATGATGATGACAATTACAACGAAACAACACAGGATGGTTTAGCCATTGCTTGTAACTGGATGTCCGTTAATGACCATTTAGCTTACCTGGATTGGGCAGCCTTAAGGCCTATGACAGAAACCGAATATGAAAAAGCGTGCAGAGGCAGCCAGGGCGTTGGCTTGCCGAACCCGGCATTCGCCAATGAGTATCCTTGGGGCACGGATGTGAATCTTACTTATGCAACAACCGCTGGTATTGTGAATGGGGGGAATGTAACAGAAACGAATTCCGTAGCTAATGCAAATTGTGTTGCAAATGGGGCAACAACCGGCCCACTTCGATGCGGAGTTTTTGCTACTGCAAGCTCAACCCGAATAACTTCAGGAGCGACTTATTATGGAATAATGGAAATGACGGGTAACGTGTGGGAGTTGTGTGTAATCACCGGTAACGCCGCAGGCCGCTCTTTTCAGGGTGATCATGGAAATGGATCTGTTAACTCGTTAGGCCATGCAGATGTTAATTATTGGCCGGGATTAAACGGTAACACTAATCCAAATACAGCAAACACCACTTACACAACAGGAAGCACGGCACGCGCAGGAGCTGGTTGGAGAGGGGCTGCTTGGCAACACCCCAATTGGTCAAGAGTTTCCGATAGAGATTATTGCGGAAGTGGATGGACTACATTAGCCGGAGGAGTAAGAGAGGTACGAACAGGCGGCAGAGGCGTTAGAACGGAATAAAATTCCCTCCATATTTTATTTATTTGTAAATGAACTTTAAGGATAAAAGTGTTTTATTTTTATTCCTCCTTTTTCAGGGAGTATGTTCCATGCAGGCTCAATTTTTAGGGGGTCAGCAGGATGGAGCCTCTTCCAGTTCTATCTGCTCTACAAGTTTAAATGGAGCAACTACTCCTTTAACATTAAGTGCTATTAGCGGAGCTGCGAATTTTTGTAATAACAATGCAGAAGCTTACTCATTATCTATCACTGCGGGAACCGTAAGCTCTTACACCTGGTCATATCCTGCAGGTGCATCTATCCAGACTGGAGGATCAAGCACCTTCGCTACAATACTTTTTGCAACCACCAGTGGTAGTGTAACAGTTGTTGCTACAAATGGATGCGGAGAAAGTGCAACGTCAACACTACCCGTTACTAATGTTGCATGCAGTATGTTTAGCGGACTGGACAATGATGGATACCATTCTGCTAATGTATGTGCAAGTGATCTTAATGGCGGAAATGCACCTCTTGCTCTTAGCGCCATTAATGGAAATGCAAATTTTTGCAACAATAATGCTGAAGCTTATTCTTTATCTGTTGCTGCTGGAACTGCAACCTCCTACACCTGGTCTTACCCTGCAGGTGCATCACCGCTGGTCGGTGGAACAACTACAAGTGCTACAATACTTTTTGCAAGTTCAAGCGGTAGTGTAACAGTTGTTGCAACAAACGGATGTGGGGAAAGTGCAACAGCAACACTACCTGTTACCAATGTTGTTTGCAGTATGTTTAGTGGTTTAGATAATGATGGTTATCATTCTGCTTATGTATGTGCAAGTGGTCTTGATGGCGGTGCCGCACCTCTGGCACTTAGTGCACTTAGCGGACCCTCTAATTTTTGTAACAATAACACTGAGGCCTATTCATTATCTGTCTCTGCCGGCACTGCCAGTTCATACACTTGGTCATATCCTACAGGGGCAACTCTTTTGGCAGGAGGAACAGCCACAAACGCTACAATACTTTTTGGAACTACTAGCGGCAGCGTTACTGTTGTCGCAACAAACGGTTGCGGCGAGAGTGCAACTGCAATGTTACCCGTTACCAATGTTGCGTGTAGTATGTTTAGTGGCTTAGACAATGATGGCTATCATTCTGGTTATGTATGTTTCAGCGGTCTTAACGGAGGTGCAGTACCTCTTGCCATTAGCGCCCTTACTGGGCCTTCGAATGTTTGCAATAATAATGCCGAAGCTTATTTTTTATCTGTTACTGCAGGTACTGCCGGCTCTTATACATGGACGTATCCTACCGGAGCATCTGTTCAAACAGGAGGAGTAAATACAAGTGCTACAATACGCTTTGGAACTACTAGCGGTAGTGTAACAGTTGTTGTTACCAACGGATGCGGAGAAAGCGTGACTTCAACGCTTCCTGTTACAAACATAGCCTGCAGTATTTTTAAAGGATTAAATAATGATGGTTTTGCTAAACAACCAAGTTGTAATACTGATCTGAACGGAAGTGCAATTCCTCTTGCACCATTAGTCTCTTATACAATTTCATGCCCCGGAGCAGGCGGCACCATCATCACGCTTGATGCAACAGGAGCTAATAATTTCGACTATAGTGAAACCTCTACTGCCGCCTTCAATTATGTTGGAACTTATACTAACACCCCGCTACAAAAAACAGTTCCCAACGGAGGCACTTACGATATCGAAATTAAAACTTCAGCCGGCTGCACCGATGATATTTTTGGAATTGTGACCACAGCAACCCCATCCGGCATTCCAGGTGCATCAATTACAGGAATATGCCAGGTGCCAGGCACAAACACATGGATGTATGTTGTTGATGCTTCCGGAAACGCCATCATTAGCATTGATGATAATAGCACTAACCTGGGTAATGTTGCTGCAAATGTATATATCGATGGTTCCGTTGGAACACAAAACGGCAGAGCATACTTACAAAGACATTACGCAATTACAACAGAAAATCCTCCGGGTGGTTCAGGCGCTAATGTGCGGTTATATTTTACCGCAACTGAATTAAGTAACCTGGTAACAGCGTCAGCCGCAACCCCAACAGCTGATGATAATGTAACCGTGATAGGAGACCTGGGTGTTACAAAATATAACGGCCCCACTACTGATGGTGTTTATGATCCAAGTGATGCGACGTCACTTGTTTTTATTCCTCAATCTTCTAATGGAACCCAGTTTGCCAACAACTACATTGAATTCAACACACCAAGTTTTTCGGAATTATGGCCTCATGGAAGCAGTAATGCAAGTGCATTACCAATCGAATTGCTTTTCTTTAATGGAGCCGATAAAGATTCATACAATTTTCTAGAGTGGGCCACGGCCACAGAAATCAATAACGATTATTTTATGATCGAGCGATCTGCAGATGGAATTGCATTCGAAGGCATCGGATTTATAAAAGGCGCAGGAACAAGCACCAGTGAAAATTATTATTCATATAAAGATTTTTCTCCATTTACACCTATATCCTATTACCGACTTAAACAATTTGATTTCGATAAAAAATCCTCTGTCTCCAACATAATTGCGATACACCGCCAAAACAAAATTCTCAGAACAATTGTTTACCCTACCTTAATTAAAGGCAACGAAAACCTCATCATAAAAACAAACGCCGATCACAACAGCGCATTAAAGATCGAGCTCATTGATCTATTGGGAAATAAAGTTTGCACCAAAGAGTTCATGATAACAGAAAATACTTCTCTGCTATCCTTTCCCCTGCCTGATCTAGCTGCAGGTATCTATACAGTTGTGGCCACACAAAATGGACAGACCTCTATAGAAAAAATTTCTGTGTACTAAGTCTGCTTAAACAGCTGGTTCCCCAATTTAGGGTCGGACAAAAAATAAAATATTTTTTTCAAATCCATCTCTTTTTTTCCATCGTATATGATTAACGTAAACTATAATTAATCATAAAGCAAATGAAAAAATCAGTATTAATGGCGGTTATGATCGCTGCTGCTGTATCAGTTGGGACCACTGCTACCGCGAAACCAATGATCAAAAGCGAGTTAACAATTGTTAATGAAGATTGGAAAAAATCAAAAGAAGGAACATGGGCTGGCAAAGATAAAGTTTGGTATAAAGTTGATGAAAAAGCTCAGCTATGGTGGTCAAAAGACGGAAAAAAATGGGAAGCGTCTAAAGATGCTATGTGGCAGGACAAAGAAGGAAAATGGTTGAAGATCGACAACAAAATGTTGAAATGGTCTGCTGATGGCGGCAAAACGTGGGCTGAAGTTCCAGAGTGGAAATGGGAAGGTGAAGACGGAACATGGAACAAATTTGACAAAGATTGGTCACTATGGACCATAAAAGGAAAAATGTAATTTTCTTTTCCAAAATAGAGGAAGTATAAACTTCCTCTATTTTTTTTATTGCCAAAACGGGAAACATTTATTCCTACCTTTGCGGCCGTGAATTATTTATCTGTCGATTCCCTTTCTAAAAGTTTTGGCCCAAAAGTGCTGTTTAACGGCATCAATTTTGGTATTAATCATGGTCAGCGAATTGCACTGGTGGCAAAAAATGGCGCAGGAAAATCTACGCTGTTACGGATTATAATGGGCAAAGAATTTGCGGATAGCGGCATTGTTACGCAGCGCAAAGGAATTGAATTAGCTTATCTTGATCAGCATCCTGCCTTTAATGAAGAACATAGTGTAACAGAGGCATTATACAGCACCAATAATCCGCTCATTAATACCGTACGGAAATATGATGAGGCGCTTTTAGCTTTTGAAAAAGATCATTCCGAAAAAAATTCCGATGCGCTTCAGGAGGCTTCAGAAAGTATGGATAAACAAAACGCCTGGAACCATGAAGCAAAAATTAAGGAGATACTCGGAAAACTAAGCATTACTTTTCTTGACAGAAAAATAAAAACACTCTCGGGCGGACAAAGAAAAAGAATTGCGCTCGCACATTTACTGATCAATGAACCGGACCTGCTGATACTCGATGAACCCACCAACCATCTTGATGTAGAAATGATAGAGTGGCTGGAAAATTATTTAACAGGCCGTAACCTTACTATTTTGCTGGTTACCCACGACCGGTATTTTTTAGATGCAGTTTGTAACGAGATCATTGAACTGGATAATGGAAAGCTCACTACTTTCAAAGGCGATTTTCAATATTACATGGAGAAAAAAGCCGAACAGGAACAAATAGACAACAGCGAGATCGATAAGGCAAAGAATTTATACCGAAGGGAATTGGAATGGGTTCGCAAAATGCCAAGGGCAAGAGGGACAAAATCCAAATCGAGAGTGGATGCATTTTACGATGTGCAGGATAAAGCTTTCTCCAAAAAAACAGAAGACAAGTTGCAGCTTGATGTAAAGATGTCAAGGCTTGGCGGTAAAATATTGGAGATGATAAAAGTTTCCAAAGCATATGGTGAACTCCCTATATTAAAAAACTTCTCTTACATTTTTAAAAAGGGTGAGCGCATTGGAGTTGTCGGCAAAAATGGTGTTGGCAAAACTACTTTTTTAAATATGTGTATGGACCTGGAACAAGTTGATGCAGGTAAAATACAAAAAGGTGAAACAATTATTTTTGGTTATTACTCGCAAAGCGGGATGAAATTGAATGAAGATAAAAGAGTAATAGAAGTTGTAAAAGACATTGCCGATTTTATTCCTTTGAGCGACGGATCAAAATTAACAGCATCAGCATTGTTAACACGGTTTCTTTTTGCTCCTGATGTTCAATATAACTTCGTTTCTAAATTAAGCGGCGGGGAAAAGAAAAGACTTTATTTGTTAACGATACTCATGAAGAATCCAAACTTTTTGGTGCTTGATGAACCTACCAATGATATTGACCTGCAGACATTAAATACACTGGAAGAATTTTTATTGAATTTTTCGGGATGTGTATTGATCGTAACACACGACAGGTATTTTATGGACAAAATGGTTGACCATATTTTTGTTTTTGAAGGAGAAGGAGTTGTAAGAGATTTTCCAGGTAACTATACACAATACAGGGAGAAGGAAGCCGAGTTAAAAAAGGGGAAACAACAGGAAGAAATAATTGAGCAGCCCCTAATTGAAGCGCCGAAGCCTGAAAAAGATAAAAAGCAAGCATCCTTCAAAGAGAAATATGAATACGAACAACTCGGGAAAGAAATTCAACAACTAGAAGAAGCGAAAAAAACAATTACAGAGAAAATGAATTTACCCGATACGGCTCCGGAAGAAATTCTTGAGCTTTCCCGTCGTATAGGAGAAGTAATACAACTGCTCGATTCAAAAGGAATGCGTTGGCTGGAGTTATCTGAGTTGATGTAGATTATAAACGCCCCCCGACTATAGTGATGACATTACCTGCTCACTCAAAGGACTTACTGCAGATGTAAAACATTTTTCCAATTCACCTTTTTCATTGATAAGAAATTTACAATAATTCCAATTCGGGCATTTATCATTCCAGCCATTTTCATCTTTATTCGTAAGCCATTTGAATAACTGATTGCTGTTCTCTCCCGATACAGAACTTTTCGCGAATAACTGGAAACTTACTCCATAATTTCTTATACAAAATTCTCCAATACTCGCATCGTTATCGTATTCCTGTCCGCCAAAATCTTCGCTTGGAAAACCCAACACAACTAATTTATCACCATGTAACTCATGCAGCTTTTGTAATTCTTCCATTTGAGGCGCGAACCCGCATTTAGATGCAGTATTAACTATCAATATTTTTTTTCCTTTATACTGGCCCAAGTTTATAGACTTTCCATCAATTGACTTTAATGATATTTCATAAATGGAGTTTACTCCTGAATCTGCAGTTCTATTTGAAACAGCTAACGGCTTAACTCTTGTTCTATTCAATCCGAATATTGCCGATAAAAACATTGTTGAAGAGTAGACTAGTTTCATGTGTTATTGTTTTTAATGATTATGATCCAAACTTACCGCAAGCTATTACCGGGGAACAGTCTATAAGAAAATTTAAGTGTTGTTCAAAACAATATTTTATATAGTTAGTATATTGATCTTCAATTATTTAATAATAAATATTATTGCTATTCTAATTGATTATTCATCGTGTTATTTTCTATTTAAGCCCCATTTAAGGTGTACTACTTCGCATTTTGCCCTTCGATGACGCTTAGGGGTAAGGCATTTCGTTCATGAGCCTTAAGGGTATATTTTGTGCATATACCTATTCTTTAGCCCTTGAATATTTTTTGTAATTTCGATTCATAAATGCTTTCCAAAAAATCCAAATACGCCATTAAGGCCCTCGTATATCTCGCGAAAAAATATGAGCAGGGTCCGGTACTTATAAGTCAGATAGCAGAGGAAGAAAGAATTCCTAAAAAATTCCTTGAAGCCATTTTACTTGATCTGAGGAAACAATCCATTCTCGCCAGTAAAAAAGGAGCAGGCGGAGGATATTATCTTATTAAACCACCGTCCGATGTTTCTTTAAGTAGTGTATTGCGGTTGACGGACGGTCCTATTGCGATTACCTCTTGCGTGAGTCTTAATTTTTATGAACGCTGCGCTGAATGTTTAGACGAAGTCACCTGCAGCATGCGCGATGTCGCAAAAGATGTAAGAGATGCCAGCCTTCGCATACTTTCTAAAACCACCGTTGAGGATCTGCTCGAAAGAGAAAAGCGCCTGGAAAAACTGCCTTCCCAAGGTAAAAAACTCAAAAAGAAAAAATAATCTCATTATTTTCTTAATCAACTCGCTGATTTTCAATGTCAAAAAATAATTTTCGCAAATAGTCTACTAAGTTTGTAGACTATTTATATATTTGCACCCGATTAAAAAACATTGCCATTTTATGTTACTCTCTTTTCGTTTTTATTCTATGCGAATGTGTTGTTGTTGTCCAACGACATGATAATTCTTTTTTAACCCACGATTTATTCTATTCCATTAACTATAACATTATCATTTTATGAAAAGCCATAATCCTAAGCGGTATACAAACCGGGAATGAATATATGGGCGTATTCCCTGCCCGGTAGCAGGCGGGCATGTGACAATAAAAAACAAAAACAAATACACATGAAAACAATATTTACTGCAGTACTTTTATCAATAAGTATTTCTCTATGGTCACAAAGTGGCCGCATACAACTCTCCGGAAGGATAAAAGACAAAACAACAGGCGAGTCACTTGTTGGTGTAACCATATATATCAAAGGTACTACCGAAGCGTCACAGACGGATGTTAACGGAAATTTTATTCTTAAAACAACCAATAGTTTTCCATTTACTATTGTGGTATCACTAATAGGCTATGATAAAGAAGAGTTTATTATAGAGACAGAAAAAAGCAATATCAATCTTGAAATAAAACAACAATCAGTATTAGTAATGAGGTTGTTGTATCTGCTTCCCGTGTCTCAGAAAATATTTTAAAATCGCCCGTAGCCATTGATAAGTTAGATATCATAGCATTACGCGAAACCCCTGCCCCATCCTATTATGATGCATTGGAAAATGTAAAAGGTGTACAACTCACTTCTCCCAGCTTAAGTTTTAAAGTGCCTAATACAAGAGGTTTCAACAACCCGAACAATTTCAGGTTCATGCAATTGGTAGATGGTGTAGATATACAGGCTCCCACACTCGGCGCTTCTATTGGTAATACTATAGGGCCGAATGAGCTGGACATAAAAAGTGTAGAGATCATTCCCGGTTCATCATCCGCATTGTATGGAATTAATTCCATTAATGGTCTCGCCAACCTGCAAACAAAAAATCCTTTTTTAAATAAAGGCGTAAGCGTTTACCAGCGAACCGGCATCAATCATGTTGACGGCAAAGATCATTCGCCAAGTTTACTTATCGAAACTGCATTTAGAGTTGCCGGAACTTTTGATTCCACAAACAGATTTGCTTATCGCTTTAATGCATCACATTTCCAGGGAATAGATTGGGTTTCCTCTTCTGCAACCGATCAGAATACATTCGAACTCACTACTTCAAATCCCAAAAATCCGGAGTTTAACTCTCCTGAAAATAATCCTGCGTACGATGCATGGAATAAATATGGAGATGAAAGTAATAATCTAGTTGCAGTTACAGCAAACGGCAAAACTTACAATGTAAGGCGTACGGGTTATTGGGAAAAAGACCTCGTGCATAAAAATGTAAATACAACAAAAACCGATGCCGGATTATTTTACAAAGTCAATGACAAATCGCAGATCAGCTACATATACAGGGTAGGCACAATGGACGGCATTTTTCAGAGAGGAAATAAAATACAGTTGGATAATGTACTACTTCAAAGCCATGCTTTTGAATATAAAAACCGCTACCTTCAAACAAGAACTTATACTAACTCGGAAAATACAGGCAATTCTTACAATTTAAAACCTACGGCGGATAACCTTGATCTTAGTTTTAAATCAAACACTAAATGGAAAAACGATTACCAGGTAAAACTTGAAACTGAAATAAACGAGGGAACTGATATTGTAACAGCGCACCAATTGGCCCGTGTTGCAGCAGATGCCGGACGGCCTGAACCCGGTTCAGCAGCATTTGATCAACGGTTCGACAGTATTACACACATTAACAATTGGGATCATCCAAGTGTGGTGGCCGGAACTACTTCACCGGTGGGCGGTTCCGCATTGTGGCAAAAAAGCAGAACTGTTCATGGAGAATTCCAGTATGATCTTTCCTATCTCACTGATAGCGCATTAAATATTTTGATCGGTGCCGATGCGCGTACATATATAGTAATTCCGGATGGAAATAATTTTGTAGATTTTTCAAGACCCGTAAATGAAAGAACATTCCCCGATGCAAATGGAAAATTCGGAAAAAATCAATTCTACAATAAGTACGGGGGATTCCTACAATTGAGTAAAGAGTTTTTTCATAATAAATTGAAATTAGTTGGCTCATTCCGCTATGATCGAAATCCTGAGTTTAGAGGAAAAATCAATCCGCGTGCCGCTGTTGTATATTCTCCCAACAAAGAAAATTCATTTCGCATTTCCTACCAGGATGGATACCGTTTCCCTGCGCTGTTTGAAGCACTATCGTTCGTAAACAATGGTAATGTTCGGCGCGTTGGCGGATTGGAAAGAGTAAATGAAGGCTTGGGATATCTTGAGAATTCCTATACGCAGGTGTCCGTAAATAATTTTAATAATTCTATTAAAGGATTAACCGGCACTGCAAAAGACAGCGCAATATTGGCAAACAAATCACTACTCGCAATTGCCAACTTACCAAAACTTAGCCCGGAACATATACAGGCATTCGACTTTGGGTACAAAGCAATTCTATTCGACAACAAATTAATTGTGGATCTTGATTTTTATTACAATATCATGAAAGGATTTCTTGGCCAGGTAGAAGTATCAGTGCCTAAGCACAATATAGGTTCAGACAGCTCTGCAATTGATATTGCTGCTAATACTAATTCAACACGTACTCGTTACCGTGTTTTTACAAATGCTATCAACACTTATAAAGCCTATGGATCGGCATTGCGGCTGAGTTACATTTTTTATAGATCTTATACTTTATCTACCAATATCAACTGGAATAAATTATCTGTAAAAGGTGGCGATGACATATTCATAACAGGTTTTAATACTCCGGCATGGTCATTCAATCTACAATTTGGAAACAGAGAGATATTCAAAAACGCAGGATTCAATATCGTCTGGAAATGGCAGGATTCCTATCAGTGGGAAAGCCCTTTGGCAACCGGCACAATTCCCACATTTAATACTATTGATGTACAGTTCAATTATAAATTAACAAAGTATAAAACAACTATAAAAATCGGCGCCACCAATTTATTAAATCATAGATACATTCAATATGCGGCGGGGCCAACTATTGGGGGCCTATATTATGTGAGTTTATTATTTGACCTTGGATCTAAAAATTAAATCTTATTGCGATCAAATATTTTTATAAAGTCTACTAAACTAGTAGATTATTAGTATATTTGCAGGCTCAATATGATAGCAGTAGAAAAAATAAGGAGAAGTTTTGTCAATAAATGGTATTATTGGAGTGGGCTATTGCTCCTTACAATACTCATTAGTATTCTTCTGTTTGTTTACGCCCAAACTGTTACTTCTTTTGCAAGCCGTACCATTGATTCAAGCTTCCTGATATTTATTTGCATCGGTTTTGCGGCGCAGCTTATTGATGGCGCGTTAGGTATGGCCTACGGTATTTCATCCAACACCTTGTTATTGAGCAGCGGAGTACCGCCCGCTTATGCAAGCGCCTGCGTACATTTCGCGGAAGTATTTACAACAGGCGCTTCAGGCCTTTCGCATTGGAGGTTAAAAAATATAAATAAAAAATTATTTAAGAGTCTCGTTATCCCCGGAATAATTGGCGCTGTAATAGGCGCCTATATTCTCTCCAATATTGATGGGAAAATTCTGAGGCCCTATATTGCTGCTTATCTATTGGTCATGGGTATTCTGATAATAAAAAGAGCAATCATTAAAGCAAAAAAGAAAAAGACAAAAAATATTTTTCCTCTTGCAATCACAGGCGGGTTTTTAGATGCGGTTGGCGGTGGTGGTTGGGGGCCCGTGGTTGTAAGCACCCTCATCAATAAAGGCAGAGCACCGCTTTATACTATTGGTTCCGTTAACCTCGCCGAATTTTTTATTGCAATGGCAGGGTCAATAACTTTTTTCCTATCGCTTCATGAGTTTCATTATTTTTCTATAACACTTGCATAATTATTGGCGGAGTCTTGGCAGCGCCCATAGGGGCATACGTTTGCCGCCTGATAAAACCGCGTCCATTAATGATCATCGTAGGTGCACTCGTAATTGCACTTAGCCTCAGGACCATCCTCCTTACATTTTAACTGTTTTTATCCGGTTTTTACCTAAGTTTATCCGGAAAATCAATTCCGCTTTCTTAAAGATTGCTTATTCACAGTGACAAAAGTGTTTGCCTGTTTTTAATGAAAAAATATTTATTTATTCCCCTTTTATTTTTATCTGTTAAAGCTTTCGCCTTTCAATTAACAGGCATCATTACTGATGAGCAGAATACGCCCCTGCCCTATGTAACTGTATACAAACAAAACTCAACGCTTGCTGTAAGTTCAAATATAAAAGGACAATACTTTCTTGAATTACCCAGCGGCAAGCAAACAATAGTCTTTCAGGCACTTGGATACGAAAAAAAAATTGTTGAGATAGAAATAAATGATCAACATCAAAGACTTAATGTCATCCTTACTACAAAAGCTACGGAATTACAAGAAGTAAATATTTCAACGCAAGGCAAAGATCCCGCATATGAAATAATTAAAAACGCAATTAAGTCAAGAGAAAAATTCAGAAAACCGGTGAACAGCTATAGCTGCAACTTATATATTAAATCTTCCCTTGAAAAAGAATTTCTTAAGAAAGACACTTCCAAAACAAATCCTTTGCCAGAGAAGATCACTAAAGAAAAAATGAATTTTATAGAATCGTACGGCAAATATTATGTTGATTATCCAAACACCAAAGAAATTAAAGAGGCCTACCATGATATCTCTGAAAAATTCACTGGCACAGCGGGAGCAAGTTTTGGCATAAGCATAACACAGAACCGTGACCTCCCCGTATATGCAGAACCGGGCGTGAACAGGTTTCTTTTTAAAACAAATATTGCGGAAGCCGATTTCAATTTTTATTACAATACACTTGATATACCTGTGTTATCTTCTTCTCCACTTGTATCACCAATTAGTTCGGGAGCTCTTCTCTCCTATAAATATAAACTCGAAGAATATTTTTTAGAGGACGGGCAATGGATAAATAAAATTCTTGTCACACCTAAGAGAACGGATGCCGCACTCTTCAGCGGATACATTTACATCGTTGATAAACTCTGGTGCATAAAGGCGCTGAATCTTGAAGTTGATCCTATCTACCTAACTTATTTCGGTCATTTTAATATTATTCAAAAGTATCAAACTGTAAATGACAGTATATGGATGCTTGCACACGAAGATTTTGTTTACAACCGTAAGCTCGGGAAAGAAACCAAACTGGGGAACACTTATATTGATTATTCAAAATACGAAATCAACCCGGTATTCAGGAAAAATTTTTTTAATGACGAACTTAGTATAACGCTGGACAGTGCTTATGAAAAAAGTCCGGCATATTGGGAAACATTGCGGCCCATTACACTTAAAGCAGACGAACTAACCTTTATTCATACTGAAGACAGTATAGAAAATATTTTAAGCAGTTCTGCATATAAGCTTAAGCAAGACTCCATTGTTAATCGTATAAAATGGGAGGAAATAATTTTTGGTGTCAGCTTTCAAAATAGTATAAAAAAACAGAGTATTTATTTGAACGGGCTGCTTCCTTCCATGAACCCATTTGGTGTTGGAGGATACAGGCACCGACTGGAAGGAACCTATAAAAAAGAATTCAGCAGAGGGTATGACATAAGAACAAATTTTTTATTCAATTACGGCTTTAACAATAAAGACCTAAAGGGAGATTTTAGTACTTCATATTTATACCTTCCAAAACAATTTGCAAGAATACACGTTCGTTATGCAGATGAATATGGCGTGCTGAATTCCTTCGAATCAATTACCAGAACGTTTAGCATGAGTAATTATGTTGGACAAAAAACCTATGGACTTGGCAATGAGATAGAGTTGTTTAACGGACTTTCCCTGGATGTGTTTGGCGAATATGTAACAAAACGTCCGCTTAATAATATTAAATTCAGTTCGTGGTCGCGCCAGGCATTTGGAGCAGATGATAGCACAGCTGTCTTTAACCCAACCAACCTTGCATTGCTTGATGTGAAAATTACATACGTTATAAAACAACAATACCGTACCGAGCCATACAAAAAAATAAAATTAGCCAGCAAATACCCTACGATTACATTATCCTACAGAAAAGGGATTCCGGGAATATTAAATAGTGTATCCGATTTTGATTTTATACAACTGCAGGCAAAGGATGAAATTAAATTAGGAACCGCAGGGGCATCCAAATGGAATATTTATACCGGGAGATACTTCAACAATAAATCAATTTTACTTACTGAAAATAAATTCTTCAGAGGATCGGATGATTACTTTTTTTCAAACCCACTTAAATCATTTCAATTGTTGGGCCCATCATTAAATACCAGCAATGAATTTTTACAAGCACATTATTTACATTCTTTCAACGGATCTTTACTCAACAAAGTTCCTCTCATAAAAAAGTTACACCTGCTTGAAGTCGGAGGCGCCGGAATACTTTTAATAAAAGACAATAATTTTAAACATGCAGAAATTTATGGAGGATTAGAAAAAGTTTTCCGGATAAAGGAGCAGCGTTTTAAGATCGGGTGTTATTATGTTGTTTCAAATAGTACGTATTCCACGTTAAGCGGACAGATAAAATTTGGGATAGACTTTTTTGACTCTTTTAACAACTCCTGGAGCTATTAAACTTAGCTATTATTAGTCAAAATCTTACCCCGTTTTTGATCAAGTTGGGCTTGTTTTAGCCCCTGTTTACCGAAAAGCCACCGATTAAAATCGTTTTTTCTCGTATTCTTGGTATGGACACGCATGTTTTAAATCCGGACAAAATTCAAGGAAACGACCATATTAATTTAACCAAACGAGTCTCAATGGATAATAAAGAAACCTCGCAGGCTGTTCATATTTTATTGGTTGAAGATAATCCCGCCGATATACGGCTTACAGAAGAAGTGCTTAAGGATGGGAAGATCCGAAATCAATTGAGCGTAGCTATGGATGGAGAACAGGCTTTGCTGTTTCTAAAAAAAGAAGGTGAATATAAAAACGCAGCGACTCCCGATATTATTTTGCTTGACCTTAACCTGCCAAAAAAAGATGGACGTGAAGTTCTTGCAGTGATCAAATCGGACCCTGTACTTATGCTTATTCCCGTAATTGTACTCACAACTTCTTCTGCAGAAAAAGATATCCTTAGTACCTATGCCCACCATGGGAATTGCTATATAACCAAACCCGTCGACTTTGATCAATTCATTCATGTAATTACAACCATTGAAAATTTTTGGTTGTCAATTGTTAAATTACCGCCCAGTCATTAAATTCGAGAAATAATTTTATGATTAACCGTTAAAAAATAATTTTTTATGAACCCCCTTAAAAGTATCCCCGGTCCAACTAAAAAATTAACCTTCCGACAGCGTACCTTTTTTTATAAGGTACTTTTTGTTTTTTTATTAATACATAACTCCGCGGAGGCACAAGATGATTCTATACTCTCATCCAATAAATTAAAACTATTGAGCCTCGAAGAATTAATGAATATTGAGGTTACTTCCATCTCTATGAAACCTGAGAAATTAACTGAGGTAGCATCGGCAATCCAGATCATCACTCCTGAAGACATTCGCAGATCAGGAGTAGTAAGGCTCCCCGAAGCATTACGCTTAGCATCTAACTTACAAATTGCCAAAGCCAATTCTCATGACTGGTCCATTACTGCACGCGGTTTCAGCGGATTGCCAACAGCCGGGGGATTAATATCCAACAAACTACTTGCCCTTATAGATGGACGATCAATTTACAATCCGTTGTTTGGCGGCATTTATTGGGATGTGCAAAACATAATGCTTGAAGACATAGAACTTATTGAGGTAGTCAGCGGTCCGGGCGGAACTTTATGGGGCGCAAATGCGGTGAATGGAGTCATCAATATAAAAACAAAAAGCGCAGATAAAACACAAGGCCTTTACGTATCGCAAATAGTGGGGACATCGAATTTTTTCCAGGACCATTCCGAAATGCGTTACGGTGGCAAAATAGGTGAAAAATTATTTTACAGAATATATGGCCAGCATTTTGAAATGAAAAGATTCGGCACTACCGATACTGTTAACAGGCAATTGATGAAACAAGGAGGATTTAGAATGGATTATTATCCTTCTAAAAATAATACTATCACTTTACAGAGCGATATATATACAGGTGATGAAAATAATTTATCCAGACGTATGCTTGTTACAGGACAAAATGGGCTGTTCCGTTTTACACATTTATTTTCTGAAAAATCAGACTTAACATTCAGAGTATTTGCCGATCATACTACACGAACATCACCGGCCGCAAAAAATCCGCTTAATTATGAGGTTATTACTTATGATGCAGATATTCAGTACCATTTTCCTATCGGAAAAATCCAAAACATTATTGTGGGCGCATCATACCGGTATATGGGTGATATTACAAACAACCTTATCTTTTCTCCACCCAATAAACTTATGCCCTTAGCAAACGCTTTTTTACAAGATGAAATAATGTGTATCCCCGATCTGCTAAAATTAACTATTGGAAGTAAAATATCGAACAATGTTTTTACCGGAATTGAAATTCAGCCAAGTGCCCGAATTGCATATACTCCGAATGAAAATCATACCGTATGGACTTCCGTTTCGCGGGCTGTAAGAACACCCAGCCGATTCGACGCAGATCTTATAACTCCCACAGGAGAAACTTATACTCCCCTGGGATTCGTTTCAGAAAATGTCATCGCATACGAACTCGGGTATCGCACAAAAAGCATGACCAATTTGTTTTTATCTTTTGCGACTTTTTATAATCAATACACCGATCTCAGAAGTTTTAATACTTATACAAACTCTGCTACCCCAACTATAATTGCAAACGGACAAAAAGCCGATTCATGGGGCGGAGAAGTTTATAGCAATTACCAGGCAACATCATGGTGGAGACTACGTTTTGGTTATAACTATTTTGAAAAAAATATTTCGTCCACAAGCCCCACTGTTTTATCCATCAGTAATAATATAGAGGGAGTTGATCCCAAACATCAATTTACTTTTCAGTCCATTATGAATTTGCCTAAATATTTTTCTTTCGATCTTACCGGACGTTATGTTGATGCATTAAATTCAACTCCCCCTGTAACAATCACACCGGCATATTTCACATTTGATATACGGCTGGCAAAACAATTTGATCATTTAGAAGTTTCTGTAGTTGGTCAAAACCTTTTAGAAGATGAACATTTCGAAATTGGCTTGTATTCAATACCCAGAAGTATTTATGGAAAAGTAGTATGCCGATTTTAAAAAAATAAATATGACCGTTTTAAAAATGATAGCGCCTAAATTTATTGCCAGCATATTGCTGGCGATGTTTAGCGTATCTTTTACAACGGCTCAACCACCTGCTTCGCGTGAATACCAGATAAAAGCAATTTTTCTTTTCAACTTTACACAGTTTATAGAATGGCCGGCTGCTGCATTCGCAAATCCGGGATCACCATTGGTCATTGGCATTTTGGGTGAAAATCCTTTTGGATCCTATTTGCATGATGCTATTACAGGAGAAAAAGTAAATGGACATCCTTTAATAATTCAGCGATTTAGTTCCATCTCACAAATTCAGCCCTGCCATATTCTATTTATCAATCAAACCGAAACAAATAAATTTGGCCAGCTCGAAACAATACTCAAGGGGCAAAGCGTTCTTACGGTTAGTGATGCGCCGGACTTTATGAAACGCGGCGGGATGGTGAGATTTTTTACAAAGAGTAATAAAACACAGCTGCAGATTAATTTAGAATCAATAAAGGCGGCGAACCTGGTAGTTAGCTCTAAACTTTTAAGACTGGCGGAGATTTTTGAGCCAAATAAAAAATAAATAATATGCTATTAAAAGATCAGCCGATACGAAAAAAACTGATGAGAGTTATTATTCTCATCAGCGGCTCGGTATTGCTGGTAACATGTTCCGCCTTTTTCTTTTACGAATATTATTCGTTCAGGCAAAAAACAATTCAAACACTTTCTACAACAGGAAAAATTATTGCAGCAAATAGTACAGCCGCGCTCGCTTTTGCAAACCCCGATGATGCTAAAGAAATTTTATCGGCTCTTGCCGCTGAGCAGCATATTGTGGCCGCCAGCCTTTATGATAAAGATGGAAAGTTGTTTGCCCTATATCCCGCCACATCCTCACTGACTAATTTCCCCGCTAAGCCTGAAAAACGAGGATATGAGTTCAAAGGTTCGTTCATAGATGGGTTTGCGCCAGTGATTCAGAATAATAATCTTTTAGGAACGCTTTATCTTAAATCTGATCTTCAGGCCATGTACGAGCGATTTAAATTATACAGCATACTAACCATTTTTGTCATTGGCCTGTCTTTTTTACTTGCGTATTTTTTATCAAGTATTCTTCAAAAGAGAATCTCAGAACCAATTACAGTTTTAGCAGAAACAGCAAAGGCAATTTCTGAAAAAGGTGATTATTCCGTACGGGCCACTAAATTAGGAGAAGACGAACTAGGGCTGCTTACTGATGCATTCAACAATATGCTTAGTCAAATCCAGCAGCAAAATTACAAACTAAACGAATTCAACAAAAGTCTTGAGCAAAAAGTTATAGAACGTACCATTGATCTCGAGTTTGTAAATAAAGAATTAATAGAAAGCGAAGCACAGATACAGTCCGTTTTTAACAGTGCGCCGGACGCGGTAATTGTGATTGACAGTGATAGTAATGTGGTACGTTGGAATGCGCAGGCAGAAATTATTTTTGGATGGAAGGCTGATGAGATAATTGGAAACCCCTTGCAAAATTTTATTATTCCGGAAAAATATCGCGAGAGACACTTGAATGGCATGAAGCACTTTTTTAAAACCGGGGAAGGGCCGGTACTCAATAAAACGATAGAGCTGGAAGCATTGAATAAATCCGGAGCAGAGTTCGCCTGTGCACTCAGCATTGCACCAACACAGCTTAAGGGAAAATATTTGTTTATTGCTTTTGCCCGTGACATTACAAAAAGTAAAAAAGCGGAATCCGAACTTAAACAAAAAAGCCTTGAGCTTAGCCGCTCCAATGCCGACCTGGAGCAATTTGCATATGTAGCATCCCACGATTTGCAGGAACCTTTAAGAACAATTACAAGCTATGTACAGCTTTTGGGAAAACGTTACAAGGATAAATTAGATCAGGATGCGAATGACTTTATAAATTTTGCGATTGATGGAAGCAACAGGATGAGAAATCTTATTAATAGTCTCCTGGAATATTCCCGCGTTAACAGGATTAAACCTTTTGAGCATATTGATATGAATGATCTGTTGAAAGACGTTTTACAAAACCTTGCCAATTCTATTAAGGAAAGTAATGCCAATATTGTGGCAGATGATTTACCAACAGTTTACGGTGACCTTGTTTTAATAGACCAGTTGTTTCAAAATTTAATTGGCAATGCCATTAAATACAAAGGGGAAAAAAGTCCTGAGATACATGTTTCATGGAAGAGGGAGAATGGCGATTATTTATTTTCAATTAAAGACAATGGCATTGGAATACCGAAAGAATATTCGGATAAAATATTTGTGATCTTTCAGCGCCTCCACGGTAAGGACAAATACCAGGGAACCGGAATTGGCCTGGCCATTTGCAAAAAGATAGTTGAACGACACGGAGGTAAAATCTGGGTAGAATCAGAGCCTGGCAAAGGAAGTACTTTTTATTTTACCATTAAAGCGAATTTAAAAACGACGAAAAATATGGAGGAGAATACTAAAGCACTTATAGCATAAACAGATATTAAAATTTATCACAGTAACAATAAAGAAATTTTATTAAAATATTTTCATACTTTTAGGATCTTATCTTAAAACATATGAAGCCCCTTCTTATCACCTTATCAGTAATTTTTATAATTGCCTGCAGTTCGAAAAAAAATATCACTACCACCGTTGCGCCAACTACTTTTACTCCGGCTGAACTGGAAAGGGCAGCATTTAAATTTCCAGGTACTACCAACGACCAATTAGTCCTTGGAAAAACACTTTATGACGGCAATTGCGGTACCTGCCACGGATTAAAAAAAGCAGGAGACTATACGGAATCACAGTGGAGAGAGATTAATCCCAAAATGGTGGTAAAAGCAAATAAGTATAAAGATGCCAACCTGGATGCCGAAGCCGAACAAAACATATTAAAGTATGTAGTTACACTGGCCAAGCAATAGCACTCAGAAACTTAATTTAAAATTGCATTTTTTTCCCACTCTGTAAAATCTGTTTTTTATTACTTTAGAAATAGAATAATTACCCCATTTTATATATTCGTTTTTATCCTTTTTTCTGTATTTTTATAATCATCATGAAAATAGGAACACTACACTTTTTTCTGTTTACTGCTCTTATTTGGGGAAACGCCCCTGCTTTTGCGCAAAATATTGTTGCAGATTATAGCTTTGAAGGTTTTCCGGGTTGTGTTGGGGAAATCAGCTGGTGGTCTGCATCTAACTGTAATAATTGTACATCCGATTGGTTTCCTGCCTCTGGTGGCACACCGGATGTTTTATGTGCGTCACCTAGAACAGGCACGAAGCATGGCGGCATTTATGTTTATACCAGTGGTGACAAACATGAATACTTCGAAAATAAATTAGGTACTCCTATGATTGCTAACAATTACTACTATGTAGAAATGTATATCCAACTTGATCCACACAGCACATTGGCAATAGACGAGTTTGGATTTTATTTTTCGAACGGACAATACGTTGATCTTACTCAAGGTTATGCGTTACCGCTCACTCCGCAGGTTACCGATTCAAAAACCGGTGGTTATATTTCCAATAGTAATTACACTAAAATTTCCGGATGCTTCATGGCAACTGGTGGTGAAGATCATTTAATTATTGGAAATTTTAAGAGTAATGCCACCGCAAGCATTACACAGCTGGCAGGATATACAGGTAACGGAAGTGATGTAGCTTATTATTACATTGATGATGTTTTTGTTATGCGCATTGATGATGTTGATTGGGATCTTGGTGATAATGCGGACCTGTGTCCGGGAGAAACCATAACTTATAGTGTTGCTCAAAATAATGCAACTTATCTCTGGCAGGATGGATCAACCGATTCGACATATGTAGCTTCTTCATCGGGAACTTATTGGGTGGAAGTCACAAGTAATTGTCAGACCAAAAGAGATTCTGTTGTTGTGAGCACTAAAGACAATTGTGACAATACTATATTTTTCCCTAATTGTTTTACCCCAAATGGAGATAATGTAAATGATGTATTTACCGTTGCCGGATCAAACCTTAGCTATGTGAATATGAAAATTTATGATCGCTGGGGAAATCTAATTTTTAATAGCAATTCTACCAATAGTGCCTGGAATGGGAACAATGTGCAACAGGACGTTTATGTTGTTTTGATTGACTGTGGTTGGAACAACGGAGAAACACAAAAATATACCTCAAGAGTAAGCGTTATAAAATAAGAGGAGTCTTAAAATTAACGCGCCTGCAAAAAGTTTTTACGCCCGAGAAAATAAACCGTTAGTATTTTTTAAGGTGCAATAGTTTTAAGCAAGCGCGAATATTATCAAGCAAATATACCTCTGTGTATGTGGTATAAATATCTATCAAATAAATTATTTAACTATAAACCTCAGATTAAAAAGAGATTAAAGTTAGCTTACCGGCAGCTCAATGGAAGATGTTGTTCCTTCCCCTAAAACAGAATTAACTTTTATTGTTCCTCCGTGCAATTCAATTATTCTCTTCACCAAAGAAAGGCCAAGGCCGTGCCCTTTAAAGGAGATCGCGTTCTTCGCCCGGTGAAATGGTTGGAAAATATAGTGAATATCTTCAGCCGGTATCCCAATTCCTTTATCAACAAAAGCTAGTTCGATTGATCTTTGTTTAACCACAACAATTACATCCGCCCGCTTATCTGCTGAATATTTACAGGCATTTTCCATAAGATTAACTATGGGGAGGTTCTATTAATTGATTTTAACAAATGTAACCGTATTTTTTTTTAGATTTTAATTTTTGCGGAAATATTTTTGTCTGTTTTATCTCGAGGAGTATTTTTG
>Ga0163149_10000566_pt1 | contig 48841 bp, 41 predicted proteins | sample OliLakLV19MP5G1_FD_148604 | JGI IMG/M metagenome (GOLD analysis project Ga0163149, IMG submission 148604) | Freshwater microbial mat bacterial communities from Lake Vanda, McMurdo Dry Valleys, Antarctica - Oligotrophic Lake LV.19.MP5.G1 | ecosystem: Environmental > Aquatic > Freshwater > Lake >...
GGCTTTACAGGCAGCTATATGCTGTTGCATTAGTATTGCCTGGCTTTTCTTTTCATTTTCCATAAACGCAAAGATGAGGCCCGAGTTTTACAGTAACTATAAGGGGTTGGTGAAGGGGATACGGCAAAGAGTCGAAAATGATGATTGAGGACTGGGAGATCGGTGCATTATATTGGAATTGTCTTAAATCAGGAGAAGGAAATGAGAAGATTGCGTTACAAAAAGTAAGGCAAAAGTATTTTGATGAGTTTGCTAAAGCCAAAGATTTATATCTTTTTCTAGGAACCACTGCAGAATGGCATAGACGCAGGGCATTAAATCCGTTTGTTATTATTGGTGTTTTTTATCCCTCGAAAATTGTACAAACCAGATTGCCATTATAAAAGAGTTTAATATAGTTTCACAAAAGGATTATTCATTTTCTCAAAACCAACCGTCGTCACCGGCCCATGCCCGGAATAGACCTTTGTTTCATCCGGCAGGGTGAAGAACTGAGTTTGGATACTATTAATTAAAGTTTGCATATTCCCACCGGGCAGGTCCGTCCGGCCCACGCTGCCATTAAATAACACATCCCCGCCAATAATAAAGCCGCCGGCTTCATCCGCAGGATCCGGTGGATGGTAAAAAGAGATACTGCCAGGTGAATGGCCCGGGGTGAAGCGGATCTCCAGTTTCTCCTCCCCTATTTTTATGCTATTCTCCCGTCCGACCGGGTCATCCGGGCCGGCTTCTTTTAAATAAACCAATGGGCCATCATAGTTGTCGAAAGGAAGCTGCCATTGCCGGCCGGATTGAGGGGCAAAGTCCAGCACCGGCTTCTCTTTTTCGTGCAGGTGCAGGTGGAGGCCCCAGGTATCATACACGAATTTGTTGCCAAAAACATGATCCAAATGACAATGGGTGTTAAGCAGCATAACAGGTGTCAGCCCTGTCTTTTCGATACCCGTTTTTAATTCGTCCCTTTCCTCCGGAAAATAACAGCCCGGATCTATAATGCAGCACTGCTTCTGTTCGTTATACAAAATGTAGGTATTCTCCTGAATGGGGCTAAAAGTGAAGGACTTAACAGCTAACATGGATGGTTTTTTCGTACTTTTAATTTAGAACTAAGATTCGATGTATTTTCCGGGGTTTTGAGGAAATAAAGATAAAGTCTTTAGTCCCAAAAAGACCACCCCCTCCATGGAGGGGTCAAATAAGGAAAACCATACACGTTAAGAATCCGGGTTGGGTTGATGATCAGAATTACCGAACGATGAACCCGATAACTATCGGGTGAGTGACACAACAGGCAATGAGCCGTGTTAATGTCGCTGGTTAAAAAAATAAAATAAGCGATTAGAAACAGCAAAGCGATTATGAAGAAAGTATTAAGCCTGATTGCCAGCCTTTCCATTCTTTTTACTATGGAAACTGCAGCCCAAGTGAATACGGTGGAATTTGGTAAGAACCGTGTTCAATACCAGAAATTCAAATGGAAATATTACCAGACAGATAATTTCAACACCTACTTTAGTCAGGATGGGCTCGGGCTGGGCAAATATGTGGCCCAGATTGCCGAACTGGAATTACCCAGTATTGAAGAGTTTGTGGAATATGGCCTGCAACGCCGCATCAATATCGTGGTTTATAATAACTATGATGAAATGCAGCAATCCAATATCGGGCTGGGTATTGACTGGCAAAACACCGGCGGTGTGACCAAACTGGTCAATAATAAAATGATCGTGTATTTTGATGGCAACCATGATAATCTTCGTCGCCAGATTCGTCAGGGTATTGCCAAAGTCCTCGTCGATAATGTGCTGTTTGGAGATGACCTCGGTGAATTTGCGGCCAACCAGGCTTTATTGGACCTGCCCAAATGGCTCACAGATGGTTATATAGAATATGCTGCCGAAAACTGGAGCACTTCGCTGGATGACGATCTCCGCTCCACCATGCTGGCCGGTGATTACAACACTTTTTATCATTTTGCATTTGAAAAGCCCCTGCTGGCCGGTCATGCTTTCTGGAAATATATCGCCGATAAATATGGTAAAAGCAAAACCACCTATTTCCTTTACCTGGCCAGGATCTACCGGAACCTCAACAATGCTTCCTATAAAATAGCCAAAAAGAAATTTAAAAAACTGTTGCAGGATTTTATGACCGATGTGCAGCAGCAATATTTTAAAGATATCAGGGGCCGCCGCAATACCCCGAAAGGACAATTATCGGTAACGGAAGAGATCGGGAAAAAAGATTTTATCCGGTTCAATGCCAACCCGCAACCGAAAAGCTTTACGTATGCGTTGGTAGAGTTCAAACAAGGCCGTTACCAGGTGGTGTTGATGGAAAATTTTGTAAACCGCAAAGTATTATTGAAACTGGGAGTAAGGACCCGGGAAGATGAAAAGCATCCTAACTACCCCTTGCTGGCATGGGATGGAAAGGGCACCCGCCTGGCAGTACTGTATAGCGATGAAGGCAAAACTAAATTCTTTGTATACGACCTGGTAAACGGAAGCAAACTCTGGAAACAGGAGATCGACAAATTTGACCAGATACAGGATATGAAATATATGCTGGACAACAATACCTTATTGTTCAGCGGGGTGAGAAGCGGGCAGACCGATATCTATGTATATAAAATAGATAAACAAAGTTTTGAGCAGGTTACCAATGATGTATATGATGATCTTGATCCATCATTTGTAGCATTCCCGAATAAAACCGGTATCCTGTATTCAAGCAACCGCCCTTCAGCCCTGGCCGCCAGCAGCGATGATTCATTACCGGGTCAGCATTTCAATATTTTCCTGGTTGACAACTGGAATAAATCCGATGTTAAACAAATCTCCAAACTAAGCGACTTGAAACATGGTAATGCCCGTTTTCCTTCGCAATACAACCAGTCGCATTTTACCTTTATCAGTGATGAGAACGGTATCAATAACCGCTACGCAGGTTTCTTTACTACAGAAAGAGATGGCCTGGATACATTAATATTTATCGGGGATGAAATGCTCCGCAACCCTCCGCAAAAAGATGTGGACAGCCTGCTGAAGGAATGGAATAAAACGGATATTGACTCCGTAGGTTTTGTTTCGATCACGAAAGATTCTTCTTATGTATTTCCATTGACCAATTACCAGAGCAGTATGCTGGAAACAAGAACAGCCGGTGATAACCAGCAGGTCAGTGAAGTGGTGAAATTGGGTACTATAAAATTATTATACCGCCTTAAAGTAGATGAGAATAATCTTCGCCGCCGGAATATTAATGCCAGGCCAACTGAATACAGGAGAAAAGTGATCGAGGAAGAAAAGAAAGCCGCCCGGAAAGAATCAACCTTCCAGCCAAAGGAGGATACATTGACGAAAAAACAAAACGACTTCTTCAATACCGGTTTTGATGATGAAAAACCGGACAGCAACAAGACCAGCAAGCCCGTAGAAGCAGATGTGGCAACAAGAGAGCCCATCCTGAAAAACGCGAAAGTATATGAATATCGTCCGCCTAAGTTCTTTACAGACTATGTCGTAAGCGGCTTTAATAATAATGTATTGGGTACCCGTTACCAACCCTATGCTGGCGGTAGCGGACCTATTCAGCTTGGTAATAATGATCCCCTGAGTGGTATGTTACGCCTGGGCATATCCGACCTGATGGAGGACTGGAAAGTTTTTGGAGGGTTCCGCATCAGCCCTAACCTGGACAATATGGAGTATCTCCTTTCAACCAAATATCTTAAGAAAAGAATAGATTATGGCCTGACCTATTACCGGAATACTACCCGTTATGGAAGTTCATTGGGAAACCTCAAACTATTTACTAACCTCTATAATGCAACTGTAACTTATCCTTTTAATAAAATAAAAAGCCTGCGCCTGAGTTTAGGTGTGCGCAATGATAAGTACGCAGTACTGGCCGTGGATCCCCAAACATTAAGAACACCTGATATTAAACAAATGTATGCATTGGCTCATCTTGAATATGTTCATGATGATGCTATTACTCCTACTGATAATATCTGGCATGGTCTGCGTTGGAAAGCCTACATGGATCTCAATGCCCGTGTAAAGGAATCTTTCGGCGACACGAAAAGTGATGAGCATCCGACAACATTCAATTTTGGCTTTGATGCACGTCATTATCTGCCAATCTATCGTAATATTATCTGGGCAGTTCGTGCAGCAGCCGATTTTTCATGGGGAAATCAAAAGATCATTTATTATTTGGGTGGAGTTGATAACTGGCTGATGTTTGGCAACAACCAGCGGACTGATGGTACTTTCCGTTACTTTAATCCCACGAATACTCCCGACCCGGATGCTGACTATGCCTTTCAATCATTGGCAGTAAATCTAAGGGGCTTTAAACAAAATGTTGCCAATGGTAACAATGCTTTTGTGATCAACAGTGAAATACGGGTGCCGGTATTTACTTCTTTCTTTAATAAGCCGATCAATAATGCTTTCCTTCGCAATTTCCAGGTGGTGCAATTTGTTGATCTGGGAACGGCCTGGAACGGTGCTTACGATAAAATTGAAAGGCCCAGTGTTTTATATGGCACTCAACCGATCGTCGTAAAAATTAAAGCAGGTGGTGTAGGACCCTTTGCAGGCGGATATGGCTTTGGTGCCAGAAGTACTTTGCTGGGTTATTTCCTCCGTTTTGATGCTGCATGGGAAATGAATGGCTTGTTCAAAGGAAAACCGTTGTTTTATTTTGCGATGGGATTTGATTTTTAAGTAACCAATGTTTCCAAAATAAAAAGTCTCCCCGCCGGGAGACTTTTTATTTTGTAGCCCCTTCCTTATAGTTACAAGAAGCCTCTTTTAGATTATTATTAGATCGAAATAACTTATCAAAATTTAGCAAAGAAAAATATGTACAGGCTTTTCTATGTTGATTTGAATTGTATGAATCAACATGGGCAGGAATCTACTTTCAATTTATTTTTACCAATCCAAACCGCTTTATTGCCAATTTAACATTCCGGAATACGGTCGCCCGGTTGTAATTTTGGCTGGAAATGGTCCCTTTAAAACTATACGCCCCTTTCTTTCTTGTATTGTTACTGCTGCATACAGTCCCGGCTGTTTACGGACAAACCAAAACCATCCGGGGTATTGTGCAAGATTCCCACAGTGAAGAGAGAATTCCATTTGCTTCCCTTAGTTTTAAAAATAGCACCGTGGGTAAGCTCACTGATTCATCCGGCGCTTTTAGTTTCTATTTGACCAACTGGCCTTCAGATACCCTCGATATAACCTGTGTAGGTTACCAGGCTTTCCGCTATATCATTGATAAAAAAAAGGATACTATTTCTCTCACGATCAATATGGAAAGAGGCACTTTCAATGACGGGGCTTCTGTAAAAGTAAAAGTGAACAAAGGCTTACTTGTCTGGAGAAAGATCGTAGAGCATAAACCGGATAATGACCGGTACCGCTTCGACAATTTTTCTTACGAGCTATATAATAAACTGGAACTGGATCTGAAGAATATCAATTTCCAGAAATTTGGCAAGTTCAAGCCCCTGAAACCTATCAGCGATCTCATCAACCAAAATATTGATACCTCAGAAGGCATTCATTACCTGCCAACCTATCTTACTGAAGCACTCTCTGATTATTATTATCAGAAGAAACCACTGAAACGAAGAGAGATCATTAAAGCCGCTAATACTAACGGAGTAAAAAATGAAAGTGTGCTTAAACTACTCGGCGGTATGGACCAGGTGATAAATGTGTACAACAACTTTATTCCTGTGTTTGACAAACAGTTTGTGAGCCCCGCCAGTGATAATGGTGATTATTATTATAATTACCGGGTCGTTGATACCCAGGTTGTCAATAACCAGCGCTTTTTTCATTTGGTATTTACACCCCGCCGCCAGGGTGGTGATACTTTTGAAGGTGATTGCTGGGTGCATGTTGGCACATTTGCCATCCAGCGGATGAACCTGCGCCTGGGAAAAGAAGCCAATGTAAATTTCCTGGAGAACCTGAGCCTGATACAGGAATACAAATTACTCAATGATTCCACCTGGTTCCTGTCAAAAGATAAATTCGTGGTGGATATTTCTCCTGTTGGTAAAGACCGACCAGGGTTTATTGGCCGCAAAACAACTACGTACCGAAATGTCGTTGTTAACGACAGCTCCGTGCTGCAGGAACTGACTAAGAATAAGATCATGGAAGAGATCATTACACTTCCAAAAGCAGGGGAGAAAGAAAAAGAATTCTGGGCCACTGCCCGGCATGAACCACTCAGCAAAACAGAAAACGGTATAATCCGAATGATCGATACCCTTACCAATGCACCGGTCTTTCAAAAATTTACAAGGACAATGGCCTTTATTGGCACCGGGTATAAAGACATCGGCAATTACCAGATCGGGCCCTGGTTCAACTGGATAACCTCCAATGGCTGGGAAGGTTTCCGGGTAAGGTTTGATATCGCTACAAACAAATATTTCAATAAAAAATTTAAATTTCATACTTACCTCGCCTATGGTTTTGGTGATCAAAGACTAAAGGGTATGGGCGAAGTTTTTTTCCTGCCTAATAAAAGCCCAAGGACTTATCTCTATGCCTCCTTTATCAACGATCTTGATTTTGGCCAGAGCTATTATGGCGAAGTTTCCTCTGATAATGTTTTTGCGCTGGCCATCCGTAAAAACAATGTCCCGATCAAGAACATCAAGGTAAATGAAAAGAGATTTGAATTCTTCCACGAAACCCTGCCGTGGATGTCGAACCTGTTAGCGATCACCCACAAAACATCTTTACCATTACGAAATCTTTTACCGGTTGATTCCTTTAAAGTAACCGGGGGCGGCAAACCCTTTACCAATTTTGAAATTGCCTTCCGTCTTCGCTTTGCCTGGCTTGAACGTTTTTTGGAAAGTCATTTCTACCGGACCAGCCTGGGTAGCATCTACCCGGTGGGTGAGTTTAATATCAGCCGCGGTTTTGCCGGTGTATTAAAAAGCAGTTATAGTTATACCAAGATATCTGCCAGTATCTCAGATAATATTAAAATACCGCCGTTGGGAAATATATCCTGCTTCGTTTATGCAGGAAAAACGTTTGGTACATTACCTTATATCCTGCTCGATATAGCACCGGGTAACGAATTATATTACTACAATAAATACGCCTTTAACATGATGAACCGCTGGGAGTTTATTCATGATAAATACGCAGGTGTGAATATTGAACACAATATTGGCAATGGTATTTTCCGCTGGTTTCCCAAATTACGTTTCCGACAGTTCTGGACCGCCAAGACTTTATGGGGCAGCCTCTCTCCTGCCAACAAAGCCCTTAACCTCAAAGAGGGCCACAACTTCCAAACATTGGATGGCAATACCTATCTGGAATTGGGTACCGGCATTGACAATATCTTCCATGTATTCCGGATCGATTTTGTGTGGCGGGTGCTGCCAACAACACTGAGCAGGGTGAATGATAAAAATTTCGGGGTTTTTGGCAGTTTCAGGGTGGCATTTTAAGCTCTATGTTTATTGATGGAATATTTTGCCGGCTGTTTTGCTAGTATTATCATCCCTTACAATCGCTGATTTATTCATAATTTTTCTTCCGGTGAAAGAAAAAAAAAGAATCACTCATCTACTGAATGAATTCTACCCGGCAATACTAACTTTTCACTAACTTCCTCTAACTAAAATACAATTGCATGTCATCCCACTACATTCTTGCCCTTGACCAGGGCACTACCAGCAGTCGCAGTATGTTATTCGACAAACAAGGCAACATTATCAGCTCAGCACAAAAAGAATTCAAACAAATATTTCCGCAGCCAGGCTGGGTAGAGCATGATGCCAATGAAATATGGAGTACTCAGTTTGGAACAATGGCCGAAGCAATTGCCAAAGCCCATATCAATATGAAACAAGTAGCTGGTATCGGTATAACCAATCAGCGGGAAACAACTGTAGTGTGGGATAGAAAAACAAGCCAGCCCATCTATCATGCTATTGTTTGGCAGGATAGAAGAACAGCTGCTTATTGTGATGAGTTGAAAACCGCTAATCATGCAGCGATGATTCAGCAGAAAACAGGATTAATCATTGATGCGTATTTCTCTGCCACCAAACTAAAATGGATTTTAGATAATGTGGCTGGTGCCAGAACAAAAGCAGAAAATAGTGAACTCGCTTTTGGTACGATTGATAGCTGGCTCACCTGGAAACTAACCAATGGTGAAGTGCATGTAACGGATGTATCGAATGCTTCAAGAACTATGTTATATAATATTCATTCGTTGCAATGGGATGTAGAATTATTGAAACTATTTAATATTCCAGCGGCTATTTTACCGGAAGTAAAACCCAGCAGTAAAATTTATGGTGTAACCGGAAATATTATTCCTGATTCAAGCTTGTCCGACAGAGCTTCAGCAAAGGAGGGAATTCCTATTGCGGGTATTGCAGGAGACCAGCAAGCCGCCTTGTTCGGGCAACTATGTACACAGCCCGGTATGGTAAAGAATACGTATGGCACGGGTTGTTTTATGCTCATGAACACCGGCGAAAAAGGCATTACGTCAAAAAATAATTTACTCACTACCATTGCCTGGCAAATTGATGATAAAACAGAATATGCATTGGAAGGAAGTGTATTTATTGCCGGGGCAGTAGTGCAATGGCTGAGGGATGAGTTGAAAATAATTCGCACTTCTGCTGAAGTAGAAAATTTAGCTGCACAAGTGCAAGACACCGATGGGGTTTATCTTGTTCCTGCTTTTGCAGGTCTTGGTGCACCACACTGGAACCAATATGCAAGAGGAACTATTTTTGGATTAACAAGAGGAAGCAGCAATGCACATATAGCCAGAGCTGCATTAGACAGTATCGCCTATCAAACGTATGATGTACTTAAGGCTATGGAAGCTGATTCAGGCATTCATATTAAAGAGCTGAGAGTAGATGGCGGTGCTACTATTAATAATCAACTGATGCAATTTCAAAGTGATATATTGAATTGTAAAGTTGTTCGTCCAAAAATTACAGAGACTACTGCCCTGGGTGCTGCTTATTTAGCTGGTCTTGCTGTAGGTTATTGGAAAAATGTGGATGATATACAAGAGCAATGGCAAGTGGATAAAACTTTTTCACCTGTGATGGATGATGGGAAAAGAAGTGAATTGGTAAATGGATGGCAGAGGGCAGTGAAGGCATCAATTGACTGGGCAAATGGATGATTTATTCTCAACACAGCGTAACAGAGATGTAGGAGTTACTCAGAGATAAAATATTTTATGACAACAAAGAATGAAAGTTGGTATAATTCTGTTACCGAAAAGATACTCAGATGAAACTTAGGCCAGGCTTGATGGAGTCAGTTTATGAAGTTTGTCTGAAAAAAGTAAGGCAGATTATGAATTAGCTGCCAGAAGCCAGGTCATCTTCCCAGTCGTATTTAAAGGAGTAACGCTGAATAAAGACTTTGTTATTGACCTCCTGATTGAAGAAGAAATAATTCTTGAACTAAAGTCAGTTGAATTTATTCTCCCTGTACATGAAGCACAACTCCTTACTTACCTCAAATTAGCTAATAAAAAACTAGGATTATTAATTAATTTCAATGTAGCCCTTTTAAAAGATGGTATACGACGAAGAATTAATGGAAACCTAAACCCTGTGTAAAAAAATAACAAAGAGATCCAGAATTAAGTTTCACTGAATAAGCTCTCCGTGTAACTCCGTAGTTTTCTCTTCTTCTCTGTGTTAAAAAAAATATGAATCGCAACCAAATGATACAACAACTCGAATCCCAAGCCGAATGGGATGTTTGTATTATTGGCGGTGGCGCCACCGGTCTCGGCACTGTGTTAGATGCGGCATCAAGAGGATTAAAAACAATTTTATTTGAGCAACATGATTTTGCCAAAGGTACGTCATCGAGAAGTACCAAATTGGTACATGGCGGTGTCCGCTACCTGCAACAAGGTAATATTAAATTAGTAATAGAAGCACTAAAGGAAAGAGGGTTATTATTAAAAAATGCCCCGCATCTTGTACACAATCAAAAATTTGTTGTTCCCAATTATAAATGGTGGGAAAAACCATTCTACGGAATCGGGCTTAAGATATATGACCGCATGGCCGGCAAATTAGGATTAGGGCCTTCTGAATTTTTATCCAAAGAACAAACATTAGCATACCTGCCAACATTGGATCCGGAAGATTTAAAAGGTGGTGTTATTTATCATGACGGGCAATTTGATGATGCAAGGCTTGCTATCAGCATAGCACAAACTGCCGCACAACATAATGGAGTATTGCTAAATTATTTTCCCGTATCGGGTTTACTGAAAATGGATAAGAAAATCTGTGGTGTTTGGGTGAAAGATTTTTTTACCGGAAAAGAATATGAAGTAAAAAGTAAAGTGGTAATTAATGCAACCGGTGTCTTTACCGATGCAATCATGAGAATGGATGATGTAAAACATAATAATATCATCAACCCCAGCCAGGGTATACATTTAGTAGTAGATAAAGATTTTTTACCGGGTGATACGGCAATCATGATTCCTAAAACAGATGATGGCCGGGTTTTATTTGCAGTACCCTGGCATAATAAAATTGTTCTGGGAACAACTGATACACCTGTGTCCGATATCTCCACTGAACCCATTCCGCAGCAGGAAGAAATTGAATTTATCTTAAAACATATTGGCCGTTATCTTACCAAAGACCCGCAGCTATGTGACATAAAAAGTATGTTTGCCGGGCTAAGACCCCTGGTAAAAAACAAGGCCAAAAAAACAGCAGCCTTATCAAGAGACCATTTGATTACGGTCGCAGAATCAGGATTAATCACTATCAGTGGCGGCAAATGGACTACGTACAGAAAAATGGCAGAGGATGTTGTAAATATGGCGATTGAGCGAAATGGATTGCCTGAAAAGATTTGTGTCACAAGAGAATTACTACTTTCCGGGCATGATGAACCGGTAATACCTGCTGATATAAGTTTTTTGAGCAACGAACAACTAAAAACAATTATTATACAATCAGTAAAAGATGAAATGTGTATGACGGTTGAAGATTTTTTGTCCAGAAGAACAAGACAGTTACTGCTTGATGCCCAGGTTGCCGTTGACAAGGCGCCCTTAGTTGCAAAAATAATGGCCAAAGAAATGTTTAAAGGACTCCTTACGGAGAATAAAGATGAACACTGGATAAAAGAACAAATCATTAACTTTAAGCTAATAGCTAAAAACTATCTTCCAACTTAAAACAGACTGCTTATGTCTCCATTTATAGGTGAATTTACCGGCACTGCCTTACTCATCATCATGGGTTGTGGTGTGGTGGCTAATGCCCTTCTTACAAATACAAAAGGCCAGAACAGCGGCTGGATTATTATTACATTTGGCTGGGCAATGGCAGTTTTTCTGGGGGTATATGCTTCTACTAATTTGGGCGGGAGTGGTCACCTGAACCCGGCTATTACAATTGCCCTTGCCGTATTCGGTGACTTTGACACAAGTTTAGTTCCTACTTATATCGGGGCACAATTTGCAGGCGCCATTGTGGGAGCAGGTATTGCCTGGCTGGCTTATAAGCAGCATTTTGATATTACTACTGATCCTGATCTGAAGATGGCAGTGTTTTGTAATTCACCGGCCATCCGTAATGTGGGCTATAATCTTATTACCGAAATCATCGGAACTTTTATACTCACATTCGGTGCATTAGCCATGTCAAAACCCAGTTCTTCCCTCGGTACGTTGGATGCATTACCCGTTGCCTTATTAGTATTAGGGATTGGCTTATCTCTCGGCGGCCCGACAGGTTATGCCATTAATCCTGCCAGAGATTTAGGACCAAGGATTGCACATTTTATTTTACCGATACCCGGTAAGAGAGATAGTGACTGGAGTTATAGCTGGATACCGGTAGTGGGACCGGTGGCAGGGGCGTTGTTGGCGGCATATTTATTTAAACTTATTTAAATATGAAAAAGATTTTAATTTTAATTTCCTGTTTATTAAGTTTTGACTCTTTTTCTCAGGATGCAGAAACAAAGCTGAAAGAATTGAAAATTGAATTAGCTCCTGTTGGTCATCCGATTGCTAATTATGTACATGCAGTCCGGAGTGGTAATTTATTATTTCTATCAGGCAAAGGCCCGTCAAATGCGGAAGGAGTATATATAACAGGCAAAGTAGGAAAAGATTTAACGATAGAACAGAGCATAGAAGCAGCAAGGCTTACAGCTATTAATCAATTAGCCGTTTTAAAAGCTGAATTAGGAAATTTGAATAAAGTAAAAAGAATAGTAAAAGTATTGGGCATGGTCAATTGTGAAGCCGATTTTAAAGATCATCCTAAAGTTATAAACGGTTTTTCTGATCTGATGGTGAAAGTATTTGGCGAAAAAGGTAAACATGCAAGATCAGCTGTTGGTATGTGTTCATTACCAAATAATATGGCTGTTGAAATTGAGTTGGTGGTAGAAATAGAGTAAGAATTTTATAATTTATTGCAAGCACTTACTATCACATTACAGGCTTTTACTATCTGCTTTTCCGACATGATCAACGGCGGAGAAATGCGAAGACAATTAGAAGAAAATAAAAACCAATCCGACAGCAATCCTTTAGCAATACAGGCATCGATCACTTTCTTATTCGTTTCAAACGAATCAAACTCCACCGCCATCCATAAACCAAAAGAACGGACGGCTTTTATCTTTGAGTGAGTCAACAAAGATTTAAATAATTCTTCTTTTGCTTTCACCTGATCAATCCATCCTTCTTCCAGTAATGCCATCATCGCTGCCATGCCGGCTGCACAGCAAACCGGGTGACCGCCAAATGTAGTGATATGCCCCAGCACGGGGTTATCCGTAAAAGCATCCATCAGTTTTTTATCCGTTATAAACGCACCGAGTGGCATACCACCACCCAGCGCCTTGCCCAGCAATAAAATATCCGGCACGATAGCAAACTGCTCAAAGCCCCAAAGGGTACCGGTTCGACCAAAGCCTGCCTGTATCTCATCCAGTATTAATAAGGTTCCGGTTGCTGTACATTTTTTTCGTAAAGCAATCATCCACTCTTTGGATGGCACGATGATTCCGGATTCAGCCTGTACGGTTTCGGCAATCACACAAGCCGTTAATTCAGTAACTGATTCCAACGAATCAAATGAATTGTATTCCAGGTGCAGCACATCCGGCAAGAGCGGACGAAAAGCATTTCTCCAGTATTCATCACCCATTACACTCAATGCTCCCTGCGTAGAACCATGATAGGAATTATTGAAAGCTGCCATTTGTGTTCTGCCCGTTACTCTTTTCGCCAGCTTCATAGCCCCTTCCACAGCTTCGGCACCAGAGTTGGTAAAATAAACAGCGTTGAGTGAAGCGGGCAAATGTTCTGTGAGCAGTTTGGCATATTGTACCTGTGGTGCTTCTATAAATTCTCCATACACCATAATGTGCAGGTAGGCATTCAATTGTTTTTGTATGGCAGCTATCACTTTTGGATGGCGGTGTCCTACATTAGCTACACTGATGCCGCCGACAAGGTCAATGTATTCCTTACCCGCTGCATCATATAATGTACAGCAATCCGCTTTCACTATTTCTAATGCAAGCGGTGCCGGAGAAGTTTGGGCTACATGGCGGAGAAAAAGTTCCCGATTAGTCATACAGCAAATGTCGGAAAGAATGAAGGATATTTGTGATTAACCGAAGAGAAGCAGAGAACGGGAAGTTAGCGCAGAGACTTCATTAATAGCGCTGCGAAATCTCTTTCACCTCCTTTTCTATCGGTAAAAAAAAAATAAAATATGCCCGTTATTTTACCCGTAGAAGATAAACACCCGCAATTCGGTAACAATTGTTTTATTGCTCCCAATGCCACCATCGTTGGTAATGTAATTGCCGGTGATGACTGTAGTTTCTGGTTTAATACGGTCGTCCGCGGGGATGTAAATTTCATCAAGATAGGCAACAAAGTGAATGTACAGGACGGAGCCTGTATCCATTGCACCTACCAGAAATACGGAACCACCATCGGCAATAATGTATCCATCGGTCATCATGCAATCGTACATGGCTGCACGGTACATGATAATGTCCTGATCGGTATGGGTGCGATCGTAATGGACAATGCGGTCGTCCACAGCAATACCATTATTGCCGCCGGAGCTGTCGTACTGGAAAATACGATATGCGAACCCGGCAGCATTTATGCCGGAGTGCCTGCTAAGAAGGTAAAAGACATTTCAGAGGAACTGGTCAATGGGCAAATCAACCGGATCGCCAATAATTACGTAGGTTATGCGGACTGGTTCAGGGAAAAGCCATAGCTGCAGGTTTCAGGCCATGGTCCAAGGGTCAGCAACATCCTGGTACTCAGTGCTCCTTCGAAACTCACCACTTGTCACTCGTAGCTTTACTCTTTCGGGGGCAATTATTTATTGTTAAATTCGTTTAATCTATAGCTGTCAAACTATGAAAAAATTTCGCTTTTTTGCTGTCGCATTGAGCATCACGATGTTATTATCTTCCTGTGGTATGTTCAGTAATGTCTTTAAAAGAAAGACGGGCTGTCCCAGCAATGGCAAAAATATTGGGGCCGAAAAACTGGTGAGCGGTGATCCTAAAGCAGAAAAAGCAGCCAAGAAGGCGAAAAAATTCCGAAGTTAATTTTATGTTATGTGCAGCTAACCACCTTTGAATCCAGTCTTATGAACATACCTAAAACCCTTAACCATGAGCCTAACCTTACGAACCACCCTCGGCTGTACCGAAGCTATTCTTGCCGATGACGGCGGACTAAAAGAATTCTACCGCGTTGCCAACATCCTGAGTCAGGATCTGGACATCAACTTTTCCAACAAAGAAGACGATTTTGATACGATTGACTGGGAGTTCCGGTTCAAAGGACATAACATCACCCTTCACTACAGCATTTACAACGGCATCTCCATCTTCCCGACTAAAACCAAGGATGCACTCAGTAAAGACAACAAAGCAGTAATAGATCTCGCCAATTTAATTGAAGCGAAGATGTTCAATGAAGGGCGGAGGAATATTGCATAAGCCAGCACCTATCCTTCGGCAAACTCAGGCTGAACTTAGATTTATAGATTCGCTCATGTTGTGGTATTTCTGAAATTAATGTTTTTATTTTTTAACCCGCTGTTGAATTACTATCAACTTTTTGTTGGGTCGCACTCTTGTACTTCCTGTAATGCTAATCAGCTTGTTGCGCCCCTACGGGGCGCTGATAAAATCTTATTTGCTATTCTTTTAACCTTCGGTGTTCAATACACATCACTATCGTTTTATTAGGGTTTCAGCCAGAGCTGCCAACATTTTATCCCTTCGCACTAAATCTCCTTGGTTCACCCATTGCTAATGCAAACGATTTTTCTCTGCTTAACCTTTCCAATAGAACTATTTCCTAATTAAAAGACAGCATGACCTAAGTTCCCTTCAGGGACAGGGTTTTTAATAACTTTTTTGTTCTATTGATTCCATAATACCCAGGTAACTTATATATCGGTCCTCATGTACTTCACCATTGTTCACCGCCTCCTTGATCGCACAGCCCGGTTCATTAAAATGGAGACAGTTATTGAACTGGCAATTATTTAACCGGTCCCGCATCTCCGGAAAATAATGCGATACTTCCTGTTTTTCAATATCCACTAATCCAAACTCCCGCATCCCGGGTGTATCAATTATCCGGCCACCAAAGGGGAGATCAAACATTTCGGCAAACGTAGTGGTATGCTGCCCTTTACCACTCCAGCCACTTACATCCTGTGTTTTTAAATTCATACCCGGAAAAATCACATTTAGAAAAGATGATTTACCCACCCCGCTATGCCCGCTGATCAGGGTTGTTTTATTTTGTAATAATTCCAGCACCTCTTCCACTCCTTCCCTTTTTTCTGCACTGACCAGGAATACTTTATACCCCACGGCTTCATACATGGCTTTCCATTGTTCATATTTACTTGTCTCTTTCTCCTTGTATAAATCGGATTTATTAAAAACGATAAAAGGAGAAACATGATACATTTCAGAAGCCACGAGGAAACGGTCAATAAAACCCTGCGAGGTTTTTGGTTCTTTCAGGGTAGCCACCAGCATGGACTGCTCCAGGTTGGCGGCTATAATATGGTGCTGGTATTTATGGCGGGGTGATTGCCTATTGATATAATTATTCCGCTGGTGAATTTCAACGATGATAGCAGAACTATCCGTATCGGCCTGGGATTCGATCTCTACCATATCTCCAACCGCCACAGGGTTAGTGGAAGTAATATTATCGATCTTCATGACACCCTTCATCCGGGCATCCCAGAATTTTCCTGTTTCATCCTTCACGGTGTACCAACTCCCCGTTGATTTATAAACTGTTGCTTTCATATTGATTATCTCACTGTATTAGGGTTAAAAGTAACTCATTTTAAACGGGAACAGGGCTCCCGTATTACCCATATTCGTGATTGTACTGGTGAAAGAAATACTTAACCTTTACCCAAAATTAAACACACATGAAAAAGCTAATCCTACTGGCGTTGATCAGCAGTACTTGTTTTGTCCAACTAGTTGCACAAGACACTATCAAAAAGAAGAATAACACACTTACACCTGTTCAGCAGGAAAAATTAAAAATTGCGCCAAACAAAGACCTGGCAGTAAAAAACAATTGCTGTACCGTCAATCCCAACACCCTCACGGCCTGTGCACAAAGCTTGTTTCAGTCGTTTAAAAATTTAACTGCCGGCGTAGGTGTACGCAATTGTCATCCATCCTTAAACTTTCCCACGGTCAGCTATGCCATGCCCGAAAATTGTTTCTCCTGGCAAACCACTTCCGCCAGTATGGTCACATTCAGCAGTTTTTACATCCCGGCGACGCCCGAGTTCAGGGTGATCTGGGGCAGTGTACCCGGCAATTTTTCTTATTATGGTGCCTGTGCACCCGACCCCATCATTTTTCCGCATCCCGGCATCACAGAGAATCATGTATTCGGAGCTAAATTGATCAAACAATCGGATTACCGGGCTTTCACGGGATCACCAAAAGATTATACGACCATGGCAGCAGTGCCAGCGGTCCAGGTGGCAGATATCCAACAGATCCTGTCCGCATATGTAGAAGAAAATGGCGGATATATCAGTACCAGTGAAGCAGCCAACTATAATAATATGGCTTCTTCCAAAGGCATCGTGATGAATGTAAAACTTAGAACCGGGGCTTCGGTGCTTTGCTATATTATCAATAATTATGATGGTGCCGGTACGATCACCTGGAAAGAAAAGAACCCGGCCTGTGTGAGGTAATAAATCCATGGCAGGTTCTGCAGTAATAGTAGCTGCGGAACCTGCCCCCCATCAGGGAAAGCGCCGGAATACTGTAAAGCGTAAAATAATTTCAAGAAAGAGAAAAGCCAATGCGGCTAATACGAAAAGCAGGAATTTTTCTTCCGTGCGTTTGAAAGAAGTGATATCAATTTTTGATTTTTCCAGCGTATCGATCTGTTGATAGGTGTCTTTCAAACCGGCCTTATCCTTTGCCCGGAAATACTGACCGCCTGTTTCAGTGGCGATCTTTCGTAACAACGCTTCGTCGATAAAATCAATATTCGGATTTTTTTGGCTGGTTTTATTACCGGTGATCTCTACGATCGAAGAAGGCTGGGCTCCCATACCGATCGTATATACTTTCACACCCTGTATTTTAGCTATATCCAATGCAGTAAGCGGGTCAATCAGCCGGGTATCGGGTGCATCTTCCTTACCATCTGTTATCAGGATAATAACTTTACTCTTGGAGGGGCTTTTGCTCAGACGGTCCACTGCTGTGGCCAGGCCTTCCCCGATCACCGTCCCGTCCTTTAAAAAAGTACGGCTCTCCAATTTTTGTATCTGTGTGATCAAGGTATTGCGGTCGTTGGTCAGCGGGCACTGGGAAAAACTTTCACCGGAAAAGATCACCAACCCGATCCGGTCTACCGGCCTGCTTCGGACAAATTCTTCAGCCACTTCCTTGGCCACATCCATCCGCGACGGAGGAATATCTGTAGAACCCATACTCCCACTCACATCCATACAAAGCATGATATCGATCCCTTCTCCTTCCGAACGTTCTTCAGCACTCTTTTTTTGTGGCCGGGCCAGGGCAAGGATCAGGCAACTTAATGCCAGCAATCTTAACACAAATGGCAAATGACGAAACCTATTTTTCCAGGATGAAACAGTGAAAGCATGGGTCGTTGATACTTTTATGGTGGACTGGTTACGGCTATACTTTTTCCCGTACCACCAGAGCAATACCGGTAACAGAGCAAACAACCCGAAGAGCTCCGGGTACGCAAAGTCCATATTTTTAATATAGTTGTATAGCATAAGCCTGCAGCCCTAAAGGGGAGTTTTGGCCTCCGTTTTATCAATAACCATTATTGCTTTCTTTATTTCATTAAAACAATTTCCGTCATCCTCATTACCGGGAATGTACTTCGCAAATTTTACAAAATCACTAAGCCGCAACGATTGTGATAGTGTATCGAATTGCTCTTTCGGTAATTCCAGGTTCTTCAGTTGTACTACAAGATCGTCCGTTGTTTTTTGCAGAGACTGTATCCCTTTTTTCCTGAAAATATAGAGCCTGAAAATATCTGTGAGCTTTGAATGATATGTTTTGACATCCGGCTTGTTTTTTACTAGCTGTTCCAGTCCCTGCATCGCTTCTTCATATGCACTTAGCAGTGGTTTTGAAATAACCGGCGGAGTTGTTTTTTTCTTTCGCACTAAATAGAATACCAGCAATGCGATCAGTATAGCTCCGGCTGCTGCATACCACCACCAGGGTGTTCCTTTTTTGGGGTGAGCAACTTCAAGAATATCTTTTATATCGTGATACGCCTGATTTGGATCAAATTCGGAAAACACGACGTCGACGGGGATCGTATCTGTCTTTGCCTCCTTTGAAAGAATAAAAGAAGGAATTACCCAATGACCTGAATCAAAACTGGTAATCATGTAAACACCGGTAAAAGTCCGGCCGTCTTTCTTACTGGCTGAATCAATGACCGCCTCAGCAACGAACTCAAAATGTTCGATACTGTCAATAGCAGGAAAACTGGTTGCCGATCCTGCGGGCAGGTAAGCCTCGACCTTCAGTTGCAGGGGTTCGCCGATAAGAATTTTATTTTTATCAAGCACCGCTTTAATAGTAGCGCCATCCTGGGCCAGGACAAACTGAACAGCGCAAAAGGAAACAAGAAAAAGTATATATTTTCTGAAGATCATTATTAATTATCGATTCCTCCTGAGGAAGAATTTTTGCAGCACTTTTACATAATCCTCCCCGGTTTTTACATGCAGCAGGTCACAGCCTGCTTTTTTAAATGTTTGCGTACTGTATTCGGTCACCCGGAAAAACTCCTGTTCATAGCTGTAACGGACAAAGCTATTACTGCTATCCACCCATTTCGTGTTCCCGCTTTCTGCATCCTGCACTTGCAGTAAACCTGCATCCGGCAGCAGTTGGTCCATTGCATCGTATATCTTAATACCGATCACATCATGTTTCTTTCCGGCAATGCGCAATGCATCTTCATAGTTAGCATCAATAAAATCGCTGAGAATAAAAGCAATACTTTTTTGCTTGGTAGAATTATTAAAATACCGGAGGGCTTTACTGACAGCTGTTCCTTTTCCTTTGGGCTCCTTACTCAGCAGTTCCCGCACAATATACAATGCATGTTGCTTCCCTTTCTTGGGTGGAATATAGGCTTCCACCACATCACTGTAAAAGATCACACCTATTTTATCCGCATTGTTGACAGCTGAAAAACTCAATACAGCCGCTATCTCTGTAATAATATCTTTTTTTCTTGCATAGCGGGTGCCGAACAGGGAACTGGAACTGATATCCACCAGCAGCATAACTGTCAACTCCCGCTCTTCTTCAAATATCTTACTGTAGGGATGGCCGAACCGGGCTGACACATTCCAGTCGATAAACCGGATATCGTCACCGGCGGCATACTCCCTTACTTCCTTAAATGACATACCTTTTCCTTTAAAAGCACTGTGATATTCACCGGTGAAAAGATCAGTGGTGAGTTTCTTGCTTTTAATTTCAAGCTCCCGGACTTTTTTTATTATTTCTGCTGTAGTCAGCATTTAACAAGGTTGATCGTTGTTTGTTGGCCAATGACCGGCTAATATGTAACTGGTCATTTTAAATTTGATTTTTCGTAATAGCGGATTAGCCCATTTAATAATTGCATAGACTCTTTCCAGGCATCCGGTTTTTTGTAATTTGACATACGATGGTTTTTTTGCGTTCATAATAACTTTTAGTGTACATACCCGGCCAACGGCCATCCAAAGCCAGTCATCTTTTTACGGTACATTGATTTGTCTTAACACATCCTCGATCACATCTTCCACTTTTACGTTTTCTGCTTCCGCTTCATAAGTCAGCCCAATACGATGCCGCAACACATCTTTACAAATACTTCGTACATCTTCAGGAATGACAAATCCCCGTTTATTTAAGAACGCCTGCGCCTTAGCTGCCAATCCAAGGTTAATACTTCCCCTTGGAGATGCTCCGTAAGAAATCAGTGGTTTGAGTTTATCCAGTTTATACTGGTCGGGGTTACGGGTTGCGAAGACGATATCAAGGATATACTGTTCGATCTTTTCATCCATGTAGATCTGCCGGGTCAGGTCCCTGGCATTTGTTACTTCCTGGATAGATACTACCTGGTTGATGGTAGCAAATGCTCCCTGGATATTTTGCCTGAGTATTAATTGCTCCTCTTTCATTGTCGGATAATCTACCACCACTTTCATGATGAAGCGGTCCACCTGTGCTTCGGGTAGTGGGTAAGTGCCTTCCTGCTCAAGGGGGTTTTGTGTGGCCAGCACTAAAAAAGGTTCATCCAGTTTGTAGGTGGTATCACCGATCGTTACCTGTCGCTCCTGCATGGCTTCCAATAAAGCACTTTGTACTTTGGCCGGGGCCCTGTTTATTTCATCGGCGAGGATGAAATTGGCGAAAATGGGGCCTTTCCGGACCACAAACTCGTTTTTTTGTTGATTATAGATGAGGGTGCCAATCACATCTGCGGGCAAAAGGTCCGGAGTAAACTGAATACGGCTAAACCGGGCATGAATGGCCTGTGCCAGGGATTTAATCGTCAGGGTTTTGGCGAGTCCGGGTACCCCTTCCAGTAACACATGCCCATTGCTTAAGAGGCCAATCAATAACCTGTCCAGCATGTGATTCTGCCCGATAATAACATGGCCGATCTCCTCTCGTAGTTTATCGGTAAACTGACCGGCATGAACGATACGTTCATTCAATTGCCGGATATCTTCTGCGGTTTTTAACATGATTACTTATTAATTATAGTACAACAAATGAGTAATTATTCTGAAAATGATATGTTAGCACAAAGTTGATGCATTTTCCGCAGCCTGGCCTCCCTCTCTGAAGGAGTTGGACTGAGGGTGAGACACAAAATACGAACTTGCTGTATGCAAATTATTTGCCGTTATTATAAGTGGTAGAAAAAACGGCACCATTTTAGCGTATTTGTACCTTTTAAGACGAGGAAATAATCCTTATTTTAGCTCTAAATCCAACGATATATGAAAAAAAATATTTTCTACGTTACAGTTTGTTTTACAGCAGTTCTGTTTCTTTTGACTTCTTGTGAAAAGGAGAAAGATAATGCTCCACCTGCAAAAACAAAAACGGAGTTACTGATAAGTTCTCCCTGGAAATTTCAAAGCGCATCTGCTGCTGGGGTAGGCGATATTTCCGGAGTTCCTCAATTGGCTTGCTTCGTAGACAACACCCTAACATTTACCAGCCCAACAGCAGGAAATATAAACGAAGGATCCGTGGTCTGTTCACCAAGTACAGCAGGTGCATTTACCTGGAATTTTACAACGAGTGAAACTGTCCTTGTTTTATCAGGGCCACTAATACCCGGAGGAACCGGCACCTTTAATATTGTTTCCCTGAATGAAACAAACCTGGTCGTAAGTCAGTCTGTGAATTTTCCACCCCCCACTGTTATTACCATTACTTTTAAGCATTGATCATCCTCTCTTTAGAAGAAGATATATTTTCAGAAAAGCATCTCTTAACAGGATGCTTTTCTGCTTTTATCAACTCAGGTATTTTCCGACAATGGGCACTCTTCTCCCCACTCCAAAAGCTTTGGGTGAGATACGGATGATCGGGCAAAACTGGTTGCGCTTATATTCATTCATATTCACCATTTTTAAAACCCGGTCTACCAGTGCTGAATCAAAACCCTGGGCTTTAATAGCCGCGGGTCCCTGCCTTCTTTCAATATATTGATATAAGATTCTGTCGAGAATCGCATAGTCTGGTAAAGAATCCGCATCTTTCTGTCCCGGTCTCAACTCAGCAGAAGGAGGTTTAATAATGATATTTTTAGGTATGATCTCTTTATCCCGGTTGATATAATTAGCCAAGGCATATATCTGCATTTTATAACAATCACCCAGCACACCCAGCCCTCCGGCCATATCACCATATAAGGTACCGTAGCCTGTCGCCAGTTCGCTTTTATTGGAAGTATTCAACAGGATATAGCCAAACTTATTGGCGATAGCCATTAATAAATTACCTCTTGTCCGGGCCTGTATATTTTCCTCTGCCACACTAAAGGGCAGGTCTTTGTAAATGGGTTTTAGTTCTGTCAAAAAACTTTCATAGATATTTTTAATCGGTACAATATCATATGGATTGCCAAGGTTCTTACTTAATTGTTCTGCATCGCTTACTGAATGACCAGTTGAATACGGTGAAGGCATGAGGATGGCCCGCACATTTTCCTTACCCAGGGCTTCGCAGGCTAGTGCCAGGGTGACCGCACTGTCAATACCACCGCTGCTGCCCAAAATGGCTTTGGTAAAACCCATTTTGCTGAAATAATCTTTTATGGCCATCACAATAGCATTATAGATCTCCGCTGTACAAAGATGATAATCGAGCTCAGCAGGATTAAATTCAGCATCAGGTAAGTCTTTGGCCGGGGTAAAGATAGGTTCAACAAAAGTTCCATCTTCTTTCAATTCAAAAATGGCCATGGCCTCTTCAAAAAGAGGAAGCTGCTGCACGAGGTTGGCGTTTTTATCGAAGACAAGAGAAGCACCATCAAAAACAATTTCCGTCTGGCTGCCCACGCAGTTGCAATACAGCATCGGCAATTTATATTTTGATGTATTCAATTTAACAATGGCTTTCCGGTCTTCCACATGCGTATAATCGAAAGGTGATGCAGATAGATTCAGCATGATATCCGGTTGCTGCTTCATCAGTTCATCCATAGGACAGTTACGGTACAGGGGATTGTCACCGAGATTCCAGATATCTTCACAAATCGTGATCGCCAATTTCTTTCCTTTGAACGTGATTACCTCCCAGTTATAGGCAGGTTCAAAATAACGGTTCTCATCAAAAACATCATAGTTTGGCAGGCAGGTTTTATGGGCAATGGCTTTTACTTCTTTTTCATAGAGAAAATAGGCTGCATTAAACAAATCCTTTCCTTCTCTTACCGGGTTTTTATCCGGTGCTCCCACCAGCACCGCGATCGTATCAGCATGCTGTTTTATTGTATCAATAGCCTGGTAGGATTTTGCGATAAAATCATCAAATTCTAAAAAATCCCGGGGCGGATAGCCACATACACATAATTCTGAAAACAGGACCAGGTCGGCTCCCTGCTGTTTTGCCCAGTTGATCCCTTCAATGATCTTACGGGTATTTTCTTCAAAATTTCCGATATGATAATTCTGTTGTGCTAGGGCGATCTTCATGACACAAATTTATGATAAAATAAAGGGAACAGCGATTTGTCAGGGCCTGGTTAGCAGCCTGTCTGCAGTCATCAGCCAGCTTATCATATCTTCGCCAACAACATCTTTTTCAACTTTTCGTTATTAACCATCATGAAAAAAATAGCTATCCCCCTGCTGTTGTCAGTTGTTTTCTTTGCCTGTAATAACAAGAAACAAAACACCCCCGATGTGGATGACATCAAGGTGGACATTAAACTGGAACGGTTTGACCGGGATTTTTTTGCTATTGACACCAATAATGTCTGGGCCGGCTTAACCAGCCTCAATAAGAAATATCCTTCGCTCACTGGTATTTTTCTTCAAAATATCCTGGGCCTTGACAGCGCTTCTGCTGTAACCGGTGTTAAAAGTTTTATCAGCATGAGTGGGGGTTTATATGATACCGTAAATACAGTTTTCAAAAAAACGGATGACATTGAAAAGGATTTTAAAAAAGCTTTCCAGTTTGTAAAATATTACTTCCCAAACTATAAAATACCCTTAATCGCCACGATTGCAGGTCCCGTGGATGCCATGGCACAGGCTGACTCAGGGCCCACACCCGATTTCCTGGGACCTGATTTTTTGGGTATCAGCCTGCAATTTTATTTAGGAAAAAAATTTTCAGTTTATAACGACCCTTTCTTTATCGAAAATGTAGCACCGGGTTATCGCAGCCGCCGTTTTAGCAAAGAGTATATCATCGGCGATGCCATGCAACTGATCGTGAACGATATGTTCCCCGATAAAAGTGGTAGCAAGCCGCTGATTGAACAAATGATTGAAAATGGAAAACAATGGTATTTACTGGATCAGTTTTTGCCTGACAATGCCGATTCTATTAAAACAGGCTATACTAAAAAACAACTTGACTGGTGCCAGGAAAACGAGGGTTTGATATGGAGTTATATTGTAAAAAATGAAGATCTGAACTCGCTCAATCCTGCTATTATTCAGACGTATATTGGCGAAGGGCCCTTCACCCAGGGTTTTTCACAGGAACTTTCTCCGGGGAATATCGGGCAGTGGATCGGCTGGCAGATCGTTAAAAAATTTGTTAGCAAAAATCCGGGTATGAAACCGGAAGAAGTGATGAAAAAAGCTGCTACCAGCATACTGGCTGAAGCGAAGTATAAACCTAAATAGCAATTTCCGGAAATGGCCAGGTAACAAACTGGCAGGTTGTATGTTCCAACAGCTGTTAGTGTAAATATGCCTGTTTGAAACTGTTTCGTACTGCAACTACTATTTTGCCGCATATCTTCCACAGTCCCCCATTCCCGCTGATAATTTTCATATTTTTGCAGCCGCATGAAATCACTCACCGCTACGCTTACTGACCCGGTCTATATACCCAAAGAAAAGTTCAGCCTGTACGATAAATTCTGGCTGCGCATCATGAATGATAAAAGGGATTTACCTTTTATTTATTTACTCACTACTATTCATCTATTGGTGGTGCCGGTAGCGATTCTTTTATTCACTCCTGTTTTAACAGGTTGGTGGTGGTGGGCTGTTGCCATTCCTTATTTCTACGTGTCGCAATTTTATTTCAAAGGCAGTTTCGGGTTAATGTTTCATTGCCTTTGCCATAGAAAAATGTTTAAAGCTCCCTATCAAAAGCCATTGAGTGGTTATATTACCTGGATTATTTGTCCCTTGTTTGGCCATGCCCCGGAAGGCTATTTCAGTCACCACATGGGTATGCATCATATAGAAAATAATTTGCCCGATGATACCAGCAGCACCATGGCTTATCAGCGGGATAGCGTAAAAGGCTTCCTTGCTTATTTCTTTAAATTCATTTCAGTTGGGGTTATCAATACCATCCGTTATCTATTTACCCGCAAAAGAAAAAAACTATACCAGCGGCTTACGGTTGGTGAATATATTTACCTGGCATTCTGTATCGGTATGTGCTTTGTTAATTTAAAAGCAACCATGCTGGTGTTTATCGTTCCGTTGCTATTTGCCCGGTTAGTAATGATGCTGGGTAACTGGACACAGCATTCTTTTATCGACAGTAAAGACCCAGAGAATTTGTACACGAGTTCGATCAACTGTATCAATACCGTTTACAATCATAAATGCTGGAATGATGGTTATCATATTGTCCATCATCTTCGCCCTGGTATGCATTACACCGAAATGCCTGCCGAATTTATAAAACGTAAAGACGAATTTGCTGCCAACAAAGCCATCGTGTTTGATGGCATTCACTATCTCCACATTTTTACCTGGCTGCTGACCAAACGATATGATAAGCTGGCAGACAACTTAGTCAACATTAATGGCAATATGTTTCAATCGAAAGAAGAAGCGATTGCATTGATGAGAGAGAGAACGAGGAAAATAAGTTCCTGAACCCGGTCCCTATCCTTCGGTAAACTCAGAGGGAAATTAGGTTAATGATTGGGTAATATTCACCTTATTTTGCATAGAATGGTTTTCTCTTTTTCACAAAATGTCTAATTATCACAATTAGGCAAAACAGCCAGATTAAGCAATTGTATACTAATGCAAAAAGGAGTCTATCATCAATTTGAATTGTCTGTGGTGATGATTTTGAGTTTTTAATTGGATAGAAGTTATCATACAAAAAAAACTTAACTGGAAACTCTTCAAATACATAAATAAAAATTATTGAAACTGGTATGTATGCAACAGCATATGGAAACAGTTTGTCGATTCCTTTTTGATAAATCTGATTCTTTAAAAAAATTCTTTTTAGAAATATTCCTAAAAGGAATGTAGTACTTATTAGTATTAAAAAATCGTATGGCGGAAAAGCGATTCTCAAAATTTCATACTTAAAATAATTAGTTAGATAATTGTTCTGTTGATTAAGCCTGCCTCAAATTTAATTTATCTTCAACAGTAAAGAAATCGTAGCCGAGCAGCGAAAAGAATCCTGAAATATGCAACGGAATAAACTTGATCCGTATTAATATCGCTGGCTTCTAAGTAAAAAAACTGCTATAAGAAATTATAAAAGTGATTGACTGTGGGGTCTAATTCTTCCCTTTAGGGGGACAGGGGATGTCTTAATTATTCTTCATCGGCACGATCATCTCAAAAGATGGGATGCTGACCGTGAACATTTTTTTGCTGTTCAGGTTTTCCATCTGGTAAGTCCCTTTCATCCGGCCCATTTCGGTGCGGAGATTACACCCGCTTACGTATTGATAATTTTCTCCCGGCAGGATCGTGGGTTGAATTCCTACCACCCCTTCCCCTTCTACTTCCCGGTGGCTGCCATTACTGTCAAAAATAAACCAGTGACGCCTGTGGAGTTTTACGGAAAAGGCATTATGATTTTCCAGCACAACCCGATAGGCAAACATGAACTCTGATTGCAGTGGATTACTATAATCAGCCTGGTAGAACGTTTCTACACTCACCTTCACCCCTTCTGATAGCATGCTGGTCATGTGATAAAAATAAACAAATTGCGGCAGATCCCAAGTAAATGGGGATTTATAGGTAAAGCAGGTAGGTTTAAAACTCACCCGCTTTTACTAAAAAAATATTGGGTATGCGATTATATTTCGCATTCAGTTAAACAAGCAGGGCTTAATTTTGCTGGCAGCTTTGATAATTCAAAGTGTCAAAAATTTAATATATGAAAATAGCTGTTGCAAAAGGAGATGGAATTGGCCCGGAAATAATGGAAGCCGTATTAAAGATCTTTTCAGCCAATCATGTTACGCTGGAATATGAATTTGTAGAAATGGGCAAATGGGTGTTTGACAAGGGTTTTAATAATGGTATGACACCGGAAGCCAAAGTAACGATCGAGGCACTGGGATTACTTTTTAAAGGGCCGATGGAAACGCCAAAGGGAAAGGGCGTAAAAAGCATTAATGTAACAGCCCGTAAAACCTGGAATACCTTTGCCAATAAAAGAGATTTCAGAACATTGCATGGGGTTGATACCGTTTTTAGTAAAGCCGGAATACCCATTGATATAACCGTAGTCAGAGAGAATATTGAAGATACCTACGGTGGTATTGAACATATGCTCACCCATGATGTGGCACTCAGCCGACGTTTTATTACCCGGCCCGGAAGTATGCAGGTGATTCGTTACGCCTTTGAAATGGCAAGGCAAAAAAAAACACGCCGCATTACCTGTGTGCACAAGGCTAATATCATGAAGATCACAGATGGCTTATTCCTCGAGTGTTTCCAGGAAGTAGCAAAGGAATACCCGGAGTTAAAATCGGATGATATCATTGTGGATGACCTTTGTATGAAACTGGTGACCCGGCCCGACCTCTTTGATGTGCTGGTGCTGACCAATTTACAAGGAGATATTGTTTCCGATCTCTGTGCTGGCCTGGTAGGAGGTTTAGGTTTTGCCCCTTCTGCCAATATCGGGGACCATATTTCCATTTTTGAAGCAGTACATGGTACGGCACCAGATATTGCAGGGAAAAATATTGCGAATCCCACTGCTCTTTTATTAAGCGGCCTTGCCATGCTCCGTCACCTGGGTCTTACCGAAAATGCTTCTGTTATTGAGAATGCATTGCTTTATACCCTTGAAAATGGTACACATACCGGCGATTTTGGTGATAAAACAAAACCTGCTGTGAACACCACCGCATTTGCAGAAGCCATCATCAGCAATTTTGGCAAAAAGCCTGAGATTGGTGCCCGGGAAATCATTCCCAATAAACCCGGTACTCCCACACCGTTGAAGTTGGAAACAAACCCTATGATGATCTCCAAAGAAAGTGAGCCCGAAACCATCGTCGGGGTGGACCTGTTTATTGAAAGTGGTGAGCAACCCACCGTGATCGCCGAAAAATGCAAACGGCATGGCGGGGTAAAATTCAATCTCATCAATATCAGCAACCGCGGCACACAGGTGTGGCCGACTGGTTCTGTTTATACCAACCTGGTTAATCAATATAATGTCCGTTTTGAAAGTATTGACGATGTGCCGTTGAATCAGCAAGACGTGATCGGCCTCTACGTAAGCATGAGCGGAAATTTCAAGATATGCTCTTTTGAATTGTTGAATAGCTGGGGAAAAATGAAAGGATACTCACAAGCGCAAGGGCAGTAACAGTTTTGGTTTATTGTTACCGCTCTGTGGAATTTCTTTAAAGAGTATTGTAATTTACATGTTCGAACATAACCATACACAATAAACTCCAGACTATAAATTTATCACATGCCGCTCGAAACATTGAAATATACAAACGACGAAGTCACCGTTGTATGGAAACCCAAAGCCTGTATCCACTCCACCATTTGCTGGAAGGGTTTGTTAGAAGTCTTTAATCCCAAAGAAAAGCCGTGGATCAAAATGGAGGGAGCTACAACAGAAAGAATTATCGAACAGGTTCGCCAATGTCCAAGTGGCGCCTTAAGCTATTACCTGAATGCAGCAGCAGCTGAAGAACCCGCAGACAAGGTCGTGGCAGAAGCAGCCAAGGTCATCAAAGTGGAAGTAAAACCTAACGGGCCTTATATTATCAATACGGAATGCCTTATCGTACATAGCGATGGCCGGCAGGAAACAAAAACCGGGACAGTGACTTTGTGCCGCTGTGGTTTTTCAGCTAATAAGCCTTATTGCGATGGCAATCACCGGAAGGTTGGATTTGAAGGGTAGTACTTATAATTCCTCAGGAAAGCATCGTATGACAGAGCCGGGAACGGGATGCTATATTTTTTTAGTCTGCTTATAGCCATTCTTAATCAACCATTGCAACACTTTTTCCCGTTGATCCCCCTGCACGATGATCTCTCCGTCCTTCGCAGAGCCGCCTGTGCCACAAAATGATTTTATTTTTTTGCCCAGGTCTTCCACGTCTTCTACTTTACCAACAAACCCATTGACTAAAGTAACAACTTTACCTGCCCGGTGTTTGGCATCTAATCGCACTTTCAGTTTCTGTTGTGCTGGTGATACGGTTTCAGCAATTGACTGTTCTTCTTCGAAAGAAAAATTCGGATTCGTGCTATAAACGAATCCCCGTATATCAGGTTTACTTTTTTTATTCATTGTAAATCGCTAAATTTTAGGAGGTTAAAGCCCCGCCTGCGGAGGGGTTGGGGAGGCTTTCAAACTCAGATCCAAACTCTTTGCCTGGTGTATCAATGCACCTACACTTACATAATCCACACCAGTCTTTGCATATTCCTCAATATTCTCCAGGTTGATACCACCACTGGCTTCAGTTTCAAATTCCTTACCGATCAGTTGTACAGCCTCTTTTATTTGTTCAGGCTGAAAGTTATCCAGCATGATGCGAAATACTTTTCCCTTCCCCATGGCCAGTACTCTTTTCACATCATCGATGCTTCTTGTTTCTACTTCTATCTTCAAACCTGGTCTGAAGGTTTGCACATAAACAGCGGCTTTATCTATAGCCTTTTCAATACCACCACAATAATCAATATGATTATCTTTTAGCATGATCATATCGTACAAACCAAACCGATGATTCACACCTCCCCCGATTCTCACTGCCTCTTTTTCCAGCAAACGAAAATTTGGCGTCGTCTTGCGGGTATCCAGTAACTGTGTTTTATATCCCTTTAATTTATCCGTATACTGTTTGGTCAACGTGGCGATCCCGCTCATCCGCTGCATACAATTCAGTACAACCCGTTCACATTGCAAAATAGTATGCACCAATGCTGTTACTTCGAAAGCTTTTTCACCATACTGCATGTCATCACCATCCTTTTTAAAGGCTGTAAAAACAGCTGAAGGATCCTTATAGCTGAATATTTTTTCAGCCACCTCTATACCTGCCAGCACACCATCTTGTTTTATTTTCAGTACCGCTTTACCTCTAGCCGCAGGATCAATACCCGATAAGGTAGAATGGTCACCATCGCCGACATCTTCTTTCAGGGCTTCCTCAATCAGGTGCTGTAACTGTGTCTCAAAACTCATAGCCACAAAAATACTACTTCATACCCTTTGAAACCCGGTTAGCCAGGACATAAAAAAGCCTCCCTGTTGTTACAGGAAGGCTTTACAGTTATTTAACTACGTTACTCGATTGACTGGAAGCGGATCTCTTTTACCACTTCCTTACCGTTCTTTACTTTCATAAAAACGTTGGTCCGGAAATTACCGGCATTGGTTTGCAGGGTACCGATACAAAAGTGCCCGCTGGGCGAATCGCCTTTGTGTTTAAGTTCGAATCCTTTTACCCCATTATTACCAAAAAAATCTTTTACAATCAGCTGAGCTTGTGCCTTGCTGTAGTTATCGCTTTTGTCGGGCAGGGTGATTTCAACACTTTGATCAAAGAACTCTGACAACTGGGCAGAGTTACCGGAACGCAAAGCGCCGATGACTTCATCTATTCCTTTCTGGGCTGCTATAAAAGAAGAAAACAGCAGAACGGAACTGAGCAGCAGAGTTGATAATAAGTGTTTCATAACAAAATAGGTTTTCACAGGAGATTAATCTAAAAACATGCCACAGTAAAAGCTGGCTTTATATTGGATACTAAACTACTAAAAACCAGCAGTTTTTCCGCTTTCCGGCTCGCAAATAGGGGAATTGAATGTAGTTTTACAGGGTACGGATGGGCATTTGCCCCCTGAAAATGAATGTATTTGTACTAATTATAAATTGTTATTAAAAATATGTCAGCGAAAAAAATCATTCTGGTCATTATGGACGGTTGGGGATTGGGAAAAGTTGCTTCTTCGGATGCTATTCAACATGCCAATGTGCCTTTTACAAGTTCTTTATATGCGAAATACCCTAACACAACACTGGTCACCTGTGGTGAAGCCGTTGGCCTGCCAGAGGGCCAGATGGGTAATTCCGAAGTGGGGCACCTCAATCTGGGAGCCGGCCGGGTCATTTACCAGGAATTACAACGGATCAATGTAGCCGTTCGGGATGGCTCGCTGGCCAAAAATGAAATTTTCCTTGCTGCCATCCAGGCTGCCAAAAAAAACAATAAACCGCTTCACCTGCTGGGCCTCGTCAGCGATGGCGGTGTTCACTCACATATTAATCATTTAAAAGCCATGATCGATGTGTGCAAAGCAGAGGGATTGCAGGATGTTTTTATCCATGCGTTTACAGATGGCCGTGATTGTGATCCCAAAAGTGGGTTGAGATTTATAACGGAATTACAACGGCATTTAAATTCATCTGTTGGGAAAATAGCAACCGTTAGCGGGCGCTATTATGCCATGGACCGGGATAAACGATGGGAAAGAGTGAAACTGGCCTACAACGCCCTTGTCAACGGTAGGGGTGAAAAAGCAACCGATGCTATTGCAGCTGTAGAAAATTCGTATGCGAAAAATATTACGGATGAGTTTATTCTTCCTACGGTTGTGGTAGATGAAGGCCAGCAACCGCTGGCCACTATTAAAGATGCTGATGTGGCCATCTGTTTCAATTTTCGCACGGACCGGTGCCGGGAGATTACACAGGTACTTACCCAAACAGATTTTGCGGAATTTGGTATGCATAAATTATCGCTTCATTATACCACGATGACAGAGTATGATCATACCTACCAGCATGTCAACGTTATTTTCGAAACAGACAATTTGAATAACACGCTGGGAGAGGTCCTGGAACAGAAGGGGTTAAAGCAGATAAGAGCCGCCGAAACAGAAAAGTATCCGCATGTTACTTTCTTTTTCAGTGGAGGCAGGGAGAAGGCCTTTGAGGGAGAAAAAAGGATCATGATGCCTTCTCCAAAAGTAGCCACTTACGATATGCAACCGGAAATGAGTGCTGTTGAACTGACAAACGCTTTAATTCCCGAAATAGTCGCACGGTCATTCGATTTTTGTTGTCTCAATTATGCCAATACCGACATGGTAGGACATACCGGTGTTTGGACGGCTGTTATCAAAGCTGCTGAAACAGTTGATAAATGCGTGGAAACAGTTGTTACAGCCGGGCTGCGAAATGGGTACACGATCTTTTTGACAGCTGACCATGGGAATGCGGATTATATGATCAACGAAGACGGCTCACCTAACACGGCACATACGTTGAACCTGGTCCCTTTCTTTATCATTGATAATAGCTGGAAAGGTAAAATTCAACCGGGCAAACTGGGTGACCTGGCTCCCACCATTCTAACGATGATGGAGGTTGCAATTCCCAAAGAAATGACGGGTAACATTTTAATTGCCACCCCATAACTTTAAAACTAAACCCCTTGACTATGTTTAGAAAAATCATGGTGTTCCTATTAGCAGCATTAGTTGTCATCCAATTCTTTCATCCAAAAAAGAATAAGGCCGAAGGGCTACAGCCGAATTACATCGGCAACAACTTTGCTATTCCGGCCAATGTAAAAACGATTTTAGCCAAAGCTTGCAATGATTGCCATAGTAACAATACCCGTTATCCCTGGTATGCTAAACTGCAGCCTGTACATTGGTGGCTGGATAAGCATATTAAAAAGGCAAAGAAAGAAATTAATTTCGATGAGTACGCAAATAAAAGCCTCCGTTACCAGTTCCACAAAATGGAGGAGATGATTGACATCATAAAGGATGGTGAAATGCCCCTGAATTACTATACCTGGAACCATAAAGCTGCCCGGCTATCAGAGGAAGAGAAAGGAAACCTTATTGGCTGGGCCAACAGCGTCATGGACACCATGAAGACAAAATACCCCATCGACAGCCTGATCAGGAAAAAATAGCCTTAACTTGGTGGCTGATTTTTTCCAACTTGAGAACTGCACCTAAAAAGATAACAAGCTTTGTATTTATCCTGCTCGGGTTTGCCCCCTTGTTGTTTGTCATTTTCTTTAGTATTCAAAAACAAGCTATCCGCCACCGGATGAAAGAACGGCTCGAACAACAATCATTGCACAGCATAACGCTCGCAGATCAGGAAATTCAGTGGGTTAAACAAGGAAAAGAGATATGGGTACACGGCAAAATGTTTGATATAAAATCCACCGTAAATCGGAACGGGAGAACCACTTTTTATGGCCTCTTTGATGAAGAGGAGACCATGCTTAAGAAAAAATTCAATGAAGGCTGGAAGAAAAAAATGTCAGAACAAAATCGATTGCTCGGTCAGCTCTTTCAAAGCCTCCAGCACATTTACTTTGTTCCGGTAGCTGATATCGCTTTCCTTTTTGATAAGCAACATTATACATTTCCTCTATCGGCTCCCAAGCTACTGAGCCAGTTCAAAACCATACCCACTCCCCCACCACAGGTTTGATTACAGCTTTTATTGATTGATCAAAAAATTATGTAATCAAAAAAACTTATGTATGAGAAAGTTCGCATTGCTTTCAGCATTGCTATACCTAACTGTGTGTGCAATAGCACAGGAAGATACTACCAGTGAAAAAAATCTTGATGAAGTGTTGGTATTTTCAAACAAGTTTGCCGAGAAAAAAAAGAACCTGGCACAAAAAATTGATGTAATTAATGCCAGTACTATTGCAAAATTTAATAGCCAGAATACCGGTGATTTACTAATTAATTCCGGTAATGTATTTGTACAAAAAAGCCAGCAGGGAGGTGGTAGCCCGGTCATACGGGGATTTGAAGCCAGTCGCGTATTACTGGTAGTGGATGGCATCCGGATGAATAACGCTGTATTCAGGGCGGGTCACCTTCAAAATGCAATCACCGTTGATCAAAACATGCTGGAAAGGGTCGAAGTAATTTACGGCCCCGCTTCTACGATGTATGGCAGCGACGGCCTTGGTGGAGTGATTCATTTCAGAACCAAATCTCCATTATTGTCAACGAGTAGTAAATTGAAAGTTGCGGGTAGTGCCTTAGTCCGCTACAGTTCAGCCAATGAAGAAAAAACAGGTCATGCAGACATTAGCCTGGGGGGCAAAAAAATAGCCTGGTTACAGTCGTATACTTACAGCGATTTTGGTGATATGAAAATGGGCAATAACTACAAGAGTAAATATCCCGATTTCGGCCGGCGGTCAAAATATATTAAACGGATTAACGGAATTGACTCTGTTGTAACAAATAGTGATGACAGGATACAGCGTTACTCCGGTTACAAACAGTGGGACATTACCCAAAAACTGCTGTTCCGGCAAAATGATAAACTATCCCATAGCCTGAATTTTCAATATTCTAATTCAAGCGATATCCCGAGGTATGACCGTTTACAGGATACACGAAATTTTGGCGGCAGTATCGGTACAACATTGCGCTATGCTGAATGGTTTTACGGCCCGCAAACAAGGTTGATGACTGCTTATGAGTTGAATGCCGGTCCCGTTGGTTTTTTAAGTGATCTGAAAATAAACCTTAACTACCAGGATATTAAAGAGAGCCGTCAGCAACGGGAATACCGCCGGTATGACCGGTTTGACAGCCGAAGGGAGCATATAAAAGTTATGGGCTTTATCATTGACGGAAGAAAAGTAAGGAATAATAACGAGCTAAATATTGGAATTGACGGACAGTTGAATGATGTAAAATCAGTGGCTGACCGTACAAACCTTACTACTGGTGCCGTAACAAAACTTGATACCCGCTACCCCGATGGTAAGAATAAAATGAATTATTTCGGTTTATATGCGCAACACCTGTTGAAAATGAAAAATGGCAAACTGGTGCTCAATGACGGGATCCGTCTGCAAGCAGTGAGCCTTCATTCAACTATTGTTGATAATTCCTTTTTCAACCTGCCCGTTACAGATATTAAACAAACGCCCTTTGCCGTAACCGGTAATCTTGGCCTGGTATATATGCCCGTAACAAGTTTCAGAATTACCGGCAATCTCTCATCTGGTTTCAGGGCTCCGAATGTGGATGATGCCGTGAAATTATTTGAATCAAGTACGGCCACGAAAAGAGTGATCATTCCAAATGCAGATATCAACCCTGAATACACGTATAATTTCGACCTCGGTATAACAAAAACTTTTCATGATATCGTAAGGCTCGAAATAACCGGGTTTTATACCATCTTCAATAATGCTATTGCATCGGCTCCTTTTAAATTAAACGGGCAGGATTCAATCGTGTATAACGGTGTTATGAGTGCCGTATATACCAGTCAAAACGTAAACAAAGCATATGTAAGTGGGTTCAATGCAAGATTAAGAATTGATGTGAGTAAAAAAATAGCCTGGGATAATACGTTCAGTCATACGTATGGCAAGTACAAAAATCCTACCGGCACCAAAAAACCATTGGATCACGTACCGCCGGCGTTTGGTAAAAGCAGTCTTTCTTATACTGGTAAAAAAATCAATACTGAAGTTTACGGGATGTTTAATGGATGGAAAAAAATTAAGGATTATAATCCTGATGGTGAAGATAACGGACAGTATGCCACCGCTGATGGCATGCCGGCCTGGTTTACCATCAATTGGAGAGGTAGTTATGCCTTTACAAAAAATCTAACCCTGCAAGCAGGTGTGGAAAATATCAGTGACCGGAATTACCGGTATTTTGCCTCAGGTTTTTCTGCCCCTGGCAGAAATTTTATCATTGCACTCCGCGCCGGATTCTAAAATAAAGGCCTTTACTTTTTCTTATGAGCAATACAACAAGCTAAATTGCTCCGGTGTTTCCGTTGGCATCACCAGATGATTGCGGTTTTTTTATTTGCTTTTTTTCTGGTGATATCCGTTACGGGTTTGTTGCCCGGGTAAAAAAACAAACCGGCATATTAGCCCCGTCCCCTGTCTTCCCTTATTTATACTGATCATGCTGGTTTTGTTTGTCCCGGGCAGCAACCGGGTGTCTCTTCAAAACGGGAAACCCGCGTATAATCCCGCTTCAACGGGAAAACTCCTCGTTTTTAGTTCCAAATTTTACATTTTGATGCAGCAATCGTACAGGAAATTTGTCTAAATTACAGGCAACCAAAGGAAATTATGACGGAGGAAGCCATTTTAAAAGGTTGTTTGAATAATGAAACTACCGCCCAACGGGAGCTGTACAACAGGTACAGCCCTAAAATGCTGGCTGTATGTTTTCGTTTTGCACACAACCGGGAAGATGCTGAGGATATGCTCCAGGAAGGTTTTATAAAGGTGTTTCTACAGATACACACGTTTGAAAACCGTGGGGCATTTGAAGGCTGGATCCGCAGGATAGTGGTACATACCTGTATCAATATTCTGAAAAAGAATAAAAAGTTCAATGAAAGTGTAGACATCATTCACGCCACCGGGGTGCAGGTAAGGGAAGAAAGTGTGCCGGCCATTATTCAGGCCAAGCAGGTGGTAGAATGTATCAGGATGTTGCCGATTGGCTACAGAACAGTATTGAATCTCTACGCAGTGGAGGGTTACAGTCACCGGGAGATTTCTAATATGCTGGACATCGAGGAAAGCACCAGCCGCAGCCAGTACACCCGGGCCAAAGCTATGTTAGAAGACATTTTAGTACGGAAGAGAATATTACAGAAACCAAAACAACAAACCGATTGGCTTGCTGCCGTCAGCCAGCGATAAAATTTTAAACCGTATCCTTAATTGACGACTGGTTATGGAGAATAGATTTAACAATAACAGGGACTTTGAGTATTTTGTAAAACAAAATGCTGATCAATACCGGATGTTCCCGTCTGAAAAAGTGTGGAAGGGTATTCAAAACACCCTTCATACCCGCAGACGGTGGTATGGCATCGGCCTTGGTTTATTGATTCTGACCACCGGAGTAGTTACCTGGGTAATGTTAACCAACTCCGGAAAAAACAGGCAGGTAGTAACTGCCATTCCTGAAACGATTGTGCAGCAACCGGCTCCTGAAATGAAGCAAAAGCCAGCTGTGGAGATTGCTCCGGTAAAAACGAGCCCGGCACCGAATAAGATTTCTTTTATTGCTACTTCTTCAACAATTCAAAAAGATCTCTTTATTACTGATAATATTGTTGATGCCGGCATCAACAATATTAATATGGAAACTCCGGTCATTGCATACAACGACCCTGCCGCTCTTGTAAAAGAAGATATCATTTACAGGCCGAAAACCTTATTAAAGACTTCCCCGGTTCCAAGGCAAGTGATCAATAAAATACCGGTGAATAGTACTTTCAGCTCGGTTCCGGTACAGGACTACTCATTTACTTCTGCAAAAACCAATATAGTGTTTACCAAAGAATCCACCAGCATCGGAGAAGAGAAATCAACAAAAGATAAAAACGATATTTACCCCCTGAGCATTGAAAGTGTAGTCAACTCCTATATTCAAATTCGTAAAAAGAGAAAAACCTCTTTACAGGTGTATGTCACTCCTACCATCAGCTACCGCGCCCTGAGAGAAAATAAAGCATTTATCAATTCAGCCCGCAATGCTGTCATTTCGGCCAATGGAGGTCCGCCTAACACTACTAATTACACCACCGATATCAACAGTATTGTTACCCATAAACCGGATATCGGTCTGCAAATGGGTTTTTCTGCCGGGTTCCCCCTCTCTAAAAATCTGAACTTTATCGGCGGTCTTCAATTTAATGTAAGTAAATATGACATACAGGCTTTCTCCCACCCGGCTGAAGTGGCCACTATTGCCCTGAGCAACCCTTACGGAGGCACCAATACAGTATCTGCCCTGACCAATTACCGCAATGCTGGTGGATATAAAGCAGACTGGCTGCATAATCTTTATTTCACAGTCGCCGTACCGTTGGGTCTTGAATTAAAATTAATGGGTAAAAGGAAAACATATGTAGGCGTTAGCGGAACCGTTCAGCCTACTTATATTCTGAGCAACCGGGCTTATCTTCTTTCTACTGATTATAAAAATTATGCGGAAATCCCTTCCCTTATCCGTAAATGGAATATCAACACCGGGTTTGAAATGTTTGCCGGCTATTCTACAGGTAAGCTAAAATGGAGAATTGGCCCGCAGGTCCGCTACCAGGTCATGTCAAGTTTTGTAAAAAAATATCCTGTCCAGGAACATTTGTTTGATTTTGGTTTGAAATTGGGTCTCATGCTCAATAAATAAACCACCGATACTAACTGCTCTCTGCTTCAACTATCCCGTGTAGCCCAGGCCATACGGGATATTTGTTTTGACACCCTTTCCTCTTCGGCTTTTGCATTATTTTTACGCTATGAAAAATTACCTGGGCGTATTATTTTCTTTTTGTCTGATATCAGCAGCCTGTAAACAAAAGGAGAAACAGGCAGATAAGAATTTTATTTCCGTTGTGTCGTTGATCAAAAAACAAGTCGCCCATGTGGATACGGCCCTTTATTCCATTATGAAAGTGGTATACTTCGATAGCCTTCACAGCGACACCCAATATATTCCTAGGGAACAGTTTGCTGAAGTGGCGAAAGAGTTCCTGGATATCCCGGACCTGTCGGATAAAAAAGTAGCAGCCCGGTATAAAGAAGACCCTGCCATACATGACCAGCTGCTGAACCGTGTTATCATCACCTATACACCAATAAACCCTGAAAAAGAAGAAGTAAAAAGACAGGAGCTGCTGGCAACCCCGCTGGCAGGTGAAGATGCCAAAGTGAATAATATTATTATCATTAGAGAGATCAGTAACCGGGACAGTTTTTTGCAGAAAAAGATGCTGTGGCAAATGGATAAAAGCTTCCAGGTGGTGACCAGGAGTCAGAAACCCGGCCAGCCGGAAATAACCAGTACAACCAAAGTGACCTGGAATGAGGACCCCAACCAATGACAGGCGAAGATTTTCAACATATTGCTGGGACCATTCCCAAACAACCGGGGATCTATAAATACTTTGACAGTAAGAATGAGCTATTGTATGTAGGCAAAGCCAAGCATCTCCGCAAACGGGTGAGCTCCTATTTCACCAAAACATTCACCAGTTATAAAACGCATGAACTGGTTCAGCGAATTGACCGGATCGAATTTATGATCGTCAATTCCGAACAGGATGCTTTCTTATTGGAAAATACGCTGATCAAGCAATTTCAACCCCGGTTCAATATCAACCTGAAGGACGACAAGAGCTATCCTTTCATTGTGATCAAAAATGAACCATTTCCGAGAGTATTTCTGACACGGCGAAAGATTGATGACGGCTCTGAATACCTCGGCCCCTACACCTCTGTAAAACGGGTAAGGGAGTTAATGGAATTCATCAAACAAACGATCCAGCTGCGCAACTGTTCGCTCAACCTGAGGGATACTAATATCAGCAAAGGAAAATTCAAGGTTTGCCTTGAATATCATTTAGGCAACTGCAAAGGACCCTGTGAAGGATTGCAAACAACCAATGATTATAATGAAGACCTGTCACAACTCAAAAACCTCCTGCGGGGAAACCTGGCACCGGTGATCCGGCATTTTAAAGAGGAGATGAAAGGACATGTTGCCGCATTAGCTTTTGAAAAAGCAGAATTGGTAAGAAAGAGAATAGAGTTTCTGGTGAACTACCAGTCCCGCTCAGTAGTGGCCAATAGCCGGGCAGGTGATATGGATGTGTTTGCCATTCTCAAGGAAAAAGAAGTGGCATATGTCAACTACCTGATGATCCGCAACGGAGCCATCATTCAAACACAGACCAATAAAGTGGAGGCCCAGCTGGATGAAAGCCTGGAAGAAATACTGAGCTTCTCGGTAGCACAGCTCCGTACCACTTTCCTAAGTGATGCCAAAGAGATCATCGTGCCCTTACCCATCGAGTACCCGCAGGATGAAGTGACCGTAACAGTACCTAAGGGCGGCGACAGGAAGAAGCTGCTTGATCTATCCCAAAAAAATGTACAGCACTTTATTGAAGAGATCAGAAGCAAAGAACGCCTTCAGCTACATATCAAAAGCCCGGATAAGCTGCAACTGCTGGAACAATTGAAGCAGGACCTGCAATTGAAGGAGCTGCCCGTTCATATTGAGTGTTTTGATAATTCCAATTTTCAGGGCAGCTACCCTGTTTCGGCAATGGTTTGTTTTAAAAACGGGGAGCCCAGTAAAAAAGATTACCGGCACTTCAATGTAAAAACGGTGGAAGGGATCAATGATTTTGCCACGATGAAAGAAGCGGTTGGCAGACGCTATAAAAGGCTGAAAGAAGAAGCGCAGCCTTTTCCGCAGCTGATCATCATTGATGGCGGCAAGGGGCAACTAAGCGCCGCTATTGAAGCGGTAAAGGAATTGGAGCTGGATAATGCCTTTACACTGGTTGGTCTTGCCAAGAATGAAGAAGAACTTTTTTTCTCCGGAGATAAACAATCATTGAAACTTCCCTACAACAGTGCCAGTTTGAAATTCATTCGCCGGGTACGGGATGAAGTACATCGCTTCGGTATCACTTTTCATCGCCAGAAAAGAAGTAAAGGAACTTTTAAAAATGAATTGGAAGATATACCGGGTATTGGTAAAGCCACTGCAGATGCGCTGTTAAAGCAGTTTAAGTCCGTTAAAAATATTCAGGAGGTAATAAGGCAAGGTAAAGGTGAAATAGAGATTGGAAAAGTAATCGGGATAGCGAAGGCGAAGGTTGTTGTGAGGTACTTTGCTAAATGAGAAGGTCCCTTCGTCAAGCTCTGGGCAGGGGCAAAAAAAATGGGGCCAGAATAGAAATTCAGCCCCGTTTTTAAAATCCAATATCCTATGAAAAACCGAGACGAAAATACAACTTAAATCCGATTTTCCTATAGGACTTTTACGATTTTTGAAAATTTTTTTTGTTTACAATGAAACACTTAGACAACAAAAAAGCCCCGGAATTGGGGCTTTTTAAATATATTCAGTTTACTTAGTTCGTATTAATACGACCAGAGATCCTGTTCGAAATTGAAGATCTTTTCTTTGATATTATCTCCTTCCAGCAAGGCAAGGATAGGATCCTTAATTACCTGGCGGATAGTCTTGTTGGCAGCATTGTCCATGGTTGATCTTACGATATAACTGCTGAACATACGGCTTTCAAATAATTCCTCCCAGGTCATCCTGCTTTGACCCATATTTTTAGGGTTATAGACCTCTGCCTTGGCCAGTGTGGACCTCAGATCGGGGTAATAGACCCAGAACATGGGTGCACTACCTGGTCTTTCCTGTCCGTTGGGGAAATAAAGTGTTCTCAGCGGAGCAATTCCAAGTATCCGTACAAACATTCTGCTGGACTCCCTGTCAAAAACCCATTCTTCCTTTATACGCAGTTTGATAACTGATTTAGCATCAAAACTTGCTCTTGTAACAACATAAGCCACAATCTTATTGATATCTTTTACATCATACTGAGGAACAGTATCAGCTTTACCAACAGTCAATTGCTGTACTTCCGACATTGTCATTGGGGTAGTAAACCTGTCATCAGAAAATGCTGTAACCTGCCCGGTATTAACCGCCTTCAGGAGCATATTAATGAATAACTGGCTTCCGTTATCATCGGTTGCATCATAGCGGAAGGTCTGGTTCATCTTTTCCCGCAGGTCCAGCTCTCTCCAAACTTTTTCAGCAAACAAGGCATCATCCCACCGCAGGTGCTCGTAAGGAAGTGGTGTCCTGGAATTCAGGTTACTTTTATCAAACGCATTATCGTTTCGTAATGATTTACGGGTATTAGTATCCAACAGGCCAGTAGTGTCCGTAATAATAGGCACATTACCGTAGGGATTATAACCTGAAGGCTGCGAATTATTATTATTCTGCTGCTGTGGGTTATTTTCCGTTGGGTTTCCTGTTGTTGGCTGGGTTCCGGCGGGGGTAGTATTCCTTTTACGGCCGGTACGCTGCGCATCAGCACCCGTTGCCAGCAATGCGGCAATAACAACACATACTCCCAATTTTAAAATATTCGTTTTCATATCACAACTTATTTTATATAATAAATCAACGAAGGGGCAGAACTTGTACGACCATCCGGGCCTTTTACCCTGATATTATCGATCGTAACCATTTTACCAGCACTTACATGCGTATTAATGGCATTCCGGACCGCACCAGCAAAAGCAGCACTATTAGATGGAACCGAAACAATATCTCCATCATCCGTGTCGCAGGTCAGCGTAAAGCTTACAACATCATAAGACAATTCAAAGGGAAAGTCTTTGATACCAGCTCCAACACCACCCTGTGCTTTGAAAGCACCTGCAGCTACGTTCGCTCCGCTGGGCTGACCACCCACATAGGCCTGTGCCTGTGGAACGGTACGAACCCTGAACTGGGATTGTCCTACTAATTTACCATCTACAGAAACACTGATCATACAGTTATCTGACACGGAATTGACCCTGGCAACATATTTACCGCCACCCGTTCTTGTCAGACTGCCTCCGGTGATCGTAGCGTTGATTTTGTCATCGCCACCACCACTTGCTGCAATGGTAACAGGATTATCTACCCCTATATAAAGAACATTCATTTTATCAAGTGCTATCGAAGCATTAGCAGAACCAACTGTGTATTCTACGTTTACTTCTCTCACTTCATCTTTACCTGTTGTTTGGTTAAAGAAGCTGATCCTTACCGGAACCGTGTGTGCACCTACACCACCTGCCTGTGTTTTATACAGCGCATATCCTTCCTCACCTATCACCACACTCGAACCTCCGATACTGATAGTAGGTTGTGCTGCCTTACTAAACGCTCCAACCCCTGCTTTTATTTCAAGGTCCTGGCCAGGCATTAGATAATTTGAGTTCTGTCCTACAATCGCACTGTAGGTATCGAAAATTACTTTTACTTCCCCCACCTTTGTGTGGCAGAAGGTAACTACCTTATTTTCAGCAGTTTTTATGTCATTTTGGAACTTGCTAAGGATCGTAAGTCCGGCAACAGTGGGTACCATACTAAAGTAGGCAACTTCCCAATCTTTAGTTTTACCGTCGCGGCCGGGAGGGTTCGTTAAATCAATATTCAGCGATTTTTCGAACTCTGTCTTGATAGAGGAATCAATTCCTAAAATGTCTGTTTTATATTTTTGAAGGGCAGCAAAAAGTTTTTTTCCTTCTCCATCCTTTACCATCAGTTTTGTAACGATGTCCAGGTTATCTTCTTTAAAAGATACAGTAGGATCGCCGGGCTTACCGCCTGCCAGCGTGAGTATCTTACTTTTTAATCCTTCCAGGTAGTCAAACAGACTTTTTGAGGTTGTAGTAACCTTCGTCGCTTTTTCCAACCAGGGAATAGCTCGTTCTTTTGTCTGCTCTTCAGTTGCTTTATCCTGTAACGATTTCATGATCGTTTCAGTAGAAAGATTCACCTGTTTATTAGAATTTTCTAAGCTTCGGTTTACGGTTTTAAAGGCATTGAGGATCTCCGATGATACGTTCAGGGCTAACAAAGCTGTTAGCACCAGGTACATAATATTGATCATCTTCTGCCGGGGTTCTTTAGGTAAAGACATGAAGATTTGTGGTTTTTAAATTAGTAATAGTGACTTCTTTGAATCACGGATACGGATTATTTTACCTTAATTAAATTAGTTTAGCTACGACCCTGCATGGCAGTCAGCATATTTCCATAAATGCCGTTCAGACGACCGAGGTTATTCGCCAGGTCACCAATCTGTCCCTGTACTTTCCTGGCATCTTCAGCGCTATTCAGCATAGCAGTTGATGTTTCAGAAAGCTTGCCATAGAAAGCATTTAGTGCTTTCAGGTGGTTATTGCTTTCCTGCAATTCCAGTTCATATATGGTATTAAGTGAAGACAGATTCTTTGTCAGCACTTGTATCTGGTCATGAAACATTTTTGCTCCTTCGGTAGCTGTATTGAAAGCCCCAACAGACGCAGCTGCAGTAGTGTAAGCATCTTTTACTTTATCCAGCTGCCCGGTTACTTCTCTTGTTTTGGCAGCAAATTCACTAGTAGCAGCTACGGTGTCTGTGATACCATTTAAACCGGTAACAGTTGTATTCAATTGTTTGAAGCCATCACCCAAACGCTTCATTGTATCAGGGTTAATGTCAGAATCTGCCAGCATTTTATCCATAGAGCCAAAAGCAGCTCTTGTTTTGGCACCAGCGATAGAAAATTGTTCTTCATCATGTGAACCGCCATCTTTTAGCGGAGGGTAAACGGCATACAGGACACCATACAGAGTGAAGATGATCGCTTCAGTGGTTAAACCGATCCACAGCCACATGTCTGCATCGGCTGCGTGCGTAATTTTTCTGAGGGCACCCCAGATTACTAATGCTGCGCCAAATGATACGCCTACGTCAACCCATTTACTTACTTTGGAAGGAATAGCTGCTGCCATACGTTGGATTTTTTAAGAGGTTTTTAGATAGAAAATAATTAAAGAGAGAGAAGGAGAGGGCAGGGCTTGTTTTACTGCCCTCTCAAAAAATTTATCAGTACTTCGATATACTCAGTAGAGAAATTGACTGTTTGTTTATTTGCGTTTACCTTTCATAGGTGCTGCGGGTAAATCAATTACACAACGGAAGCCGATATAAGATTTGGTTGAATCCTGGTACTCATAAGTACTGGTACCGGTCTGCAGATAGTAACCAACATCTTTCCAGCTACCACCACGGATGATCTTACGCTTCATCAAGGGGGGATCGTCGTCTTTTGCATTCCAGCGAACATCAGGGTTCATATCATGCTGAAAGTTATTGCGACCTTCATAATAGATGGAAGAGGTCCACTCAGCAACGTTACCACTCATGCAATAAAGACCGTAATCATTAGGCCAGTACGCATCGGCCCGAACTGTATAGAAACCACCATCTTCAGGATAATTACCACGGCCGGGTTTAAAGTTGGCCATCAAACATCCTTTTTTATTTCTCAGGTAATAGTTACCCCAGGGGAACATTGATTGTGAACGACCACCGCGGGCTGCATATTCCCACTGCGCTTCTGTTGGAAGGCGGAAGTCTGACTCCAGTGATCTTTTCTTGGAATCAAGATATGAGTTGAGAAGATGTGTTCTCCATTCGCAGAAGGCAGTAGCCTGTTTCCAGCTTACGCCTACTACAGGATAGTTACCAAAAGCTGGATGTGAAAAATAACGCTTGGTCATCGGCTCATTGTAAGAATAAGCGAAGTCGCGGATCCATGCCAGCGTATCGGGAGCGATAGGAGTATCTTTCTTTATGATGAATTTTGAGCGGGGTTTACCTGCATTTTCTCTTTTGGCTGATTCCTTCAGGTCAAACACTTCTGAATGGAAAATTAATTTAGAAGCGTCTATATCCTTTTTACCATTAAGACGGTCTTCAGGAGTCAATATCAGGTCTGTGTTTCCTAATTGTTCGATGGATTTAGGATCACCCCATTTAAAAGTTTTCATTTTTGCCTGGTCAACATACTCGACACCATCAGCTCCGGCTTTTACAAAGCCCAATTTACGGGCAGCGACAGAGTCACGAACCCACATTACAAACTGACGATACTCGTTGTTGGTGATTTCCGTAGCATCCATCCAAAATCCACTGATAGATACAGAACGGTTACGGGCACTAAATGCATACGCAGGATCTTCATCGCTGGGACCCATATGAAAAGTACCCTGAGGAACATATACCATGCCCGGAGGCTTTGGAAGGGCATACTTGTTTCCCGGAGCAATACCATACAGCTGGCCATCATTCGGCAGGCTTCCGCCTTTGCCTTTTCCGTCTTTTTTTCCCAGAATTCCACAGCTGGCGAGCAGTACCATGCAGGCGGCTGTTAATAGGGTGTAATAAAGGTTTCTCATGTTCATACACTTAAAGGGTATTGGGCAAATATAATGTTTTGAGCTGTTCTCTAACACAACGTTAAGATTTATTTTTTTGTAATCAAAGCGTATTTTTCGAGGTAAAATTTCTAACGGTGAGCAGGTTCGATTTATTGCATTAACTTAAAATTAATTGCCTGTTTCACCTCTGTTTATCAGCAAACTAAGCTCTTTTGCAGAAAATACGGGATCTAAGCAAGTGTAACTACGGCAGAGGTAAATCGTAGGAATATCAGTAGCCGGTTTGTTGGCTACTAAGGGGAAGTCGGCATCCCCTCTTTCCGCAGCCATCAAAACCCGGTGCGGGATATAAAGCCGGAGTAATTCAGCATGAAGTGCCGAAAAATCGTTTCCAACCAGGGCAATTTCGTTGGTTCCGGCGATCATTTCCTGCAAAAGGCAGGCCCAATTGCCAAATGAAGTGGGGTAACGGGTGATGGCCTGGCCCAGTAGGGAGATCATGGCAAAAGCTCTTTGGCCCCATTCTTTTTGATCCAGCAAAATGGAAAGATGATGTAAGTTGTAGGCCATGACCCCATTCCCGGAGGGCACAGCGCCATCGTATACCTCCTTTTTGCGGACGATAACATCCGTTTGCCCTGAAGGGGTATAAAAAAAGAACCCTCCCTCCCCGGTAGCATCAGGCGAAGAAATGCTGTCCTTTTCACTGAAGTTTTGGATGACAAATTGAGTCAGGTCCTTTGCCTCCAGCAACCATTTTGTGTCGGCAGTTATTTCCTGCAGCTGTATAAGGGCCTCAATCAGAAAAGAATAATCATCTAAAAAAGCCGGATACCTGGCAACATCATTCTTCCAGGTATGATGAAATCCGTTGCCGGTCTTTGCCTTAAAATTAGATAGCAGGAACTGCATATTATTAATCGCCAATTGCCGGTAGTTCTCATGCCCCGTAGCTGCGAAAGCTTTGCTGCAGGCTGTATTCATCAGGGCATTCCAGCCCAGTATGATCTTATCATCCAACTGGGGACGGATCCTTTTATTTCTCTGCTCCAGCAGTATTCGCTTTCCGTTTTCTACTATTTCTTTCAACTCGTCAATGGTCATATTTTTTCCTATGGCCAGCTCTTCCCGGGGTCGTAGTACCCGCAAAATAGTATGGTGCTCCCAGTTTCCTTTTTCTGTAATGTCATAGTAATCGCAAAAAACATCTGCCTCCTTTCCCAATAATTGTTTTATTTCTTCCCGGCTCCAAACATAAAATTTTCCTTCCACCCCTTCGCTATCGGCATCCAGTGCGGCATAAAACCCGCCAGCAGGATGGAATAATTCGCGGCACACAAACTCCATTGTTTCCTCAATTACTTCCTTGTATCGTTCCTTTTTTGTCAACTGGTATGCTTCACTTATAACGGAGATCAATAAGGCATTATCATAAAGCATTTTTTCAAAATGTGGGGCCAGCCATTCTGTGTCCGTGGAGTAACGGGCAAAGCCTCCGCCCACCTGGTCGTATATACCACCCTCAATCATTTTATCAAGCGATAAGAGTGCTTGTTGCAAGGCTTCCGCATTTTGTGTTACGCTATGGTATCGCAACAAGAATTGGATAGAAAAACTTTGCGGGAATTTGGGAGCTTTCCCAAACCCACCCCAGTGCTTATCAGCTGACTTCATGATATTCTGAAAAGCCGCAGCAGGTTTACCCGGGTTAAAAACATCCTCTTCACTCCCTTCTTGCAAACCAAAAGAGTTCGCCTTGAGTAAATGCTCCGTCAGGTTTTCGGCCTGAGCATCTATTTCATTTCTTCTTTCCCGGAAAGCCTTTGTAACTCCCAATAATGTTTCCTGCCAGGAAGGACGGTTATATGCTTTTTGAGGTGGAAAATAGGTCCCTCCAAAAAATGGTTTTGCTTCCGGGGTAAGAAAAACATTCAATGGCCAGCCCCCACTACCCGTCATCGCCTGCACAGCATCCATGTAAATATGATCCAGATCGGGCCGCTCTTCCCGGTCTATTTTGATATTGATAAAATTTTCATTCATGATGTCAGCAGTTGCTTCATCTTCAAAACTCTCCCTTTCCATTACATGGCACCAGTGACAGGCAGAGTATCCGATACTGACAAGTATGGGCTTATTTTCATCCCTTGCTTTTTTCAAGGCCGTATCGCCCCAGGGGTACCAGTCCACGGGATTATGCGCATGTTGCAGCAGGTAAGGACTGGTTTCAAGAATGAGCTGGTTGGTATGTTTCGCCATAAGACAATAAAGTTCGCTGAAATCGAGTAGGAAGGTAGCCATTAATTGGCTACCTGTCCCCTCACACCACCGTGCGTACCGTTCGGTACACGGCGGTTTGTTAGAAGAGTTTCATCTGGTGTTCGGTTTTCCAATAGTAATAGTTGG
>Ga0163149_10000578_pt1 | contig 48539 bp, 38 predicted proteins | sample OliLakLV19MP5G1_FD_148604 | JGI IMG/M metagenome (GOLD analysis project Ga0163149, IMG submission 148604) | Freshwater microbial mat bacterial communities from Lake Vanda, McMurdo Dry Valleys, Antarctica - Oligotrophic Lake LV.19.MP5.G1 | ecosystem: Environmental > Aquatic > Freshwater > Lake >...
ATATTAATATAGGTGTCGTCTTCATAAAAATTACCACTAACGGTTTGCAGCTTGGCGTTCGGTTTTTTTTTCTTCAAAAAAACTGACGCTAAGGTGCTGTTACCACCAGTGCTTCTATTTCTTTTTGAGTTCGTCAATTTGTCCTTGTGCATATTTTTTTGCTTGGTCGTCACCGTGTTTTAATGTCAGTTCGTAATATTTAATTGCGTTTTTTTTGTCGCCTTTAAGTTTGTATGCTTGTGCAATGTTGCTTAAAACAATATAGTCTTTAGGATTTAATTTCTCAGCTTTTAAAAGAGGTTCAAGTGCTTTTTCATATTGCTTTTTAAGCATAAATACTATTGAAATATTTGATAGACTTTCAACGTGGTCAGGATAATATTTCAGAACTGTCTCTGCAATTCGTTTCATATTGTCAAGCAAGTCATCGTTTTCTGTGTTATAAAGTTGAAGTTGATAATTCTGAATAGAACTTAACATAAATTCTTTTGGGTCGTCAAGTGGTTTGCTGTCAGCCCAAGTCCATTTATTTTTGTTAACGGAAGAATAGTCAATCGTCTTTATGATTTCTGTTGTAAATTTTTCATACTCTTCAATTTGTCCAAACATATAGATTTTGCCAAATCTCATATCAAGTCTGTTCGGCTGTTTTTCTATTCCTTTATTAATCCAGTCAAATCCTTTGCTTAACAAGTCAGGGTCATAATATGTGTCGCCATACATAAATGCAACTGGTTCTTTTTTTGTTGTGTCCTGGTCCATAATCTGAAGAACGTCTTCGCCTTTTGGATTTTGTCCAAGGGTTAGGAGTTCCTTTTTACTTTTTCTTACAAAATAATTGAAGTAGGCAACAAATAACTCTGGGTCGTCTTTGTCTGTCTTTTCCCATTTTTCTAATAGTTGTAACTGTCCAACCGTATCTTTTTTTGAAACGAGGTCATTGAATAGCTGTTTGTTTGTCTGCCCGATTGCTGAGTTAAAAAGCAAGGTCAAACTGAAAATTAAAAATGTCGTTTGTTTTAGCATTGTCGTCTTTTTAGCATTGGTGGTAACGGTTTCGGGCTTGGCGAAGGTGGCGAATTTCACCACAAATGTTGATGCGGAGAACAAATTTTTGATTAACCACAAATGTGTCTGCGGAGCACTGAACCGCCACTTTTGCCAAACCCGTGTTACAAGCTGGCCTTCTGTCCACCGAGTAGTTGAAACGCTTTACTGTCAAAGGTTTTGGTGTCTGCATTGCAATTGATTTTTGTCTGTCGTTGGGTTGTGCGGTTGCGTATTTTTTATTTTCAGAAGGGGAGGAATTTTTTTTTAATTCAATTTTGTCTGCGTAGGAAAGGTGAAAGCTCTTTTGCAAGCTATGGTCTGTGCTTGGGCTTGTGTGGCTTGCAAATGTGCTTACACCTGTGCGTAGGCTTTTCTGTAATTCAATATTAAAATGCATTCCTAAGTTTATTTATCTCATAAGGTAATAATCCTCGTTTCAATAGTTCTTCATTTGATAATTGGTTAACTAAAGTAATAAGTATTTCAGGAGTTCTGTCCTGATTCAATATGTTCTTTAGCTTACTAATTGCTGAATAAGGAATGTCGTATTCCATTAATGCTGCAAGGTTTGACGGTAAGAAACCATGTTCTAAACTTGTCGCAAAAAACGAATAGTTTCCATGTGGCATTTTGTTCTTTTTGAAAACGTATACCTGAAGTTCTGAAACCACCGAAAGCCATTTTGGTAGTTTATAGTCAAACCAATGCCGAGTTATGTTCAAGATGAAAAATGAAAGTCTGTCAATACGGGCTTGTTCGTCTGGTATTTGCACTTTCCAATAGTTATCATTTATTGTGTCGTTGATTAAAGCGGAAATAGATTGAAGTCTTGCATACTTACTTGTCAAAACTGCTAATTGTCCAGCATTACGAATGTCTGCTTTATTCTCTCCGGGTTTTAATAAGTGTCTCCAACATAAATCTAAAACATAATTAAGCTGGTCATATGTAGGAAAAGAGTTCCAATTCAATAATTGTCTGTTTGCTGGCAGTTGAGCCTCTATTTCTGCAATTATTCTTAACTGTCCGTCAATATTTATTCCTGAATTCTTTTTGATTACTTCTTGAAGTTCATTTGGAAGGCCATTAAATTCTTCCAATCTTTTCTTTGCGGAATTTTCTAATTCATTGTCATCTAAAGAAATTAATAGTTCAAGCGGAGCATTCTCCTGATTGAAAAGTGGAATATCAACAAACAATTCCATTTGGTCGGGCTGTTTTTCAAAACGATAAACATTGCCAATAAAATGTTTTTTCATTCTTCCTGACCTGCCAGCTATGTTCTTGTAATCAAAAAAATCAATTTGCTTTGTTCCTTTGTCCTTATCATATAGAACCACATTTTTAGCAGAAGTATTTACACCTTCAATTAATGTTGATGTGCAAAAAAGCCAACGAACTGAATTTTGATTAAATGCATCAACGATGGAGCTTCCTAAATGCCTTGGTAAGGCTCCGTGATGAAACCCTGCTCCAAAATTTAAGGATTGAATTAATGACCAACGAAAATTAACATTTTCAGTAATCCAATCAATCATTTCCTTATTGTTAGAAACGTTTTCAATTTTTGGATTAATGTTTTGAGATTTCAAATAGTCGATAAACTCCAAACACAATGCTGTTGCCTTATTTGGTGAAGAACAATAAATTAAGGTCTGTTCATCAGTTTTCGCAAGCAACTCAAAAAGAGCTTTTTTCTTTAGTAGCTTCTTTTCTTTCGCTTTTACCTTGTCCAGTATTTCTAAACTTTTCTCATCAACTGCAACTGTTGCAAATTCAGTAGGAAACCAAGTCAAATCAAACTTTTGTTTGAATGATACTGGTATGCTTTTTATCATAGGCCCTAACAAATAAAATTTGTTAGTTAACTTCAATAGTTTGTGAAAGGCTTGATTCAATGAGATTGCCCTGTCATCGTCTCTTTCTAGACTCAATTTGTAAAATTCATCAATGACAAAGAACTCAATTGGTGGAAAGTGATTGTATTCTACGACTCTTTCACCAGTGAAAAGAAAAATGTTTCCTTTTGCTTCATCAGGCTCTTGATTAGTTGAAACAATTATTTTGTATGTATCTCGATACTTTAAAAGTTTTTTACGTGTTTCGTCAAGAAGTGCAAGTGTTGGTTGAATAATTACGATTTGTTTATAAATCATACTTGCAATAATTTCTTCTATAAGAAGACTTTTTCCAAAGCTTGTAGGAGCACTTACAACAACTGAACGCTTGCTTTGAAGTTCAATTGATAGTGTCTGCTGTTCTTCATGAAGATAAACATCTTTCAAAAAAGGTGATTTGTGATATTCGTATCGAATTGTGGCACTCTCTGTTAACTGTTCGGGGTCAACATATGGATAAAGACCTGCTGATTCAGTTAATTGATTCCAAATTGGTTTTGTGTTTTCTGGTATCTTGTCCCAAGCATCCCGAACCCGAATAACTAAATCTCTACCATGATTTTCTTCCTCTATACTGGATAGAAGCATAGAACAATACTTTGATAATTCAAAACTATCATCGTATGCAATTTCTGATGAATTATTCAGAAATGATATTGCGTTTTTAACGTCTGTAAATGTCATACTCTTTGCATTGCTTTAAGTCTTGCGTCAAGTTCAAAATTTAATTCATCCTTGTCAGGCAATGGAAGAAGAAGCAAAACAATTTCTAAATTTGATGCTGGCTTTTTTCTATTGAATTCATCATGTAAAGCCTCACACTCCTTCTTGAAGTCATCAATGTATTGTTGCGTTTCATCATTGTGGTTACCAAACAAACTGCTGTTATATGTGCAAACCATTGGAATCACTATGCTCGAAAAGATTACATCAAGTTTTTGGTTCTTGTGCATTAAAGTTCTCCAATGCTCAATTTCTGGTGCATCAGTCGGTAATTTCCTTGTAATTAGACTAAACTGTTGACGCAAATAGTCTGCATTGAAATGCTTAACAATATCACCTACAAGGTCAGTAACACCATCTATTCCAGATTTATAGAGTTTGGATTCTCCTAACCATAATTTTTTATCGTTGCCGTTTATTGTTACATGAACACCATCGAAACCATGAGCTGGAATGTTCGGGGCATCACGAAAGAAAATTGTCGAAATTAGCGGAATTGAATTACAGAAATCTCTCAACAACAAATGCAGTATTAATTCACCAAATTCTCCTCTACGCTTGTATTTGTCTGTGGTGTAAACAGTTTTTGCGGCATCTTGAAGCCTATCAACAATTTCAGTAAGCGGAATATTATTACCTTGATGATACCCTAAAGCATATTCTGGAATTACACTTCTGATAGTTTCAACTAAAGGAAGTAATCGAAATTTGTTTTGGTCAAAACCCACATGGTAGGCTCTAAGCGTTGAATGGCTTATGCGTTCATCTAATACCAAATCTGAATTAAAGGGTCTTGCCATTTTACTTTACTATTAATTACGCTGCCTTATTTCTACACAACCTAAACACCGCCTGAACGATATACTCAATGATTCCGCCTGGACTTACATAAGGACCTTCAATCAGTCTTTCGTCCCAGTTGTGGTCAAGGTAGTAATTGATAATTCGTTGCTTTAAAGTGTTTCTGTATGCTTCTAAAAACATTGTGTTGTCTATATTATTGATGATAAGCGTTACGATGCCATCATCCTGCATTACTTCTTCAATCACTTCGTTAATCAATAAGGCTTCTTCATCCGTAATTTGAAAAACGTTTCGCAAGTCGTCCATTACTTCGGGAATACTGGCTCTTGGTGGTTCGGTTCTTCCTCCGCCTGTTCCACCTCTTGGTGGTGGCGGTGGTTCGTTTACTGTTGAACTTGTAATAATTCCTCTATAACGAACAGTGCTTTTCTCAACCAATAAATTTTTCAAATGGTCTTTCAATGAAGATGCAGAACCTTTCTTGAAAAGCTTGTCTGCAATTACTTCGGCAAATAAGGCAAAGCGAATAATCATTTTTGGTAATTGAAAAAACAGAGTGGTAAAATAAAAATCGCTTACATATCGGTTCAGGAAATTTACAATGTCCTTTTGTGCTTCTTTCTCCGTAACGAGTTCACGAAATTTGTTTCTGTAATCGTTTGAAAGTGCCATCAGGTCTGCATCTTTTGCAGGGTCGGTGGTGGCTTCTTTGATTAACTCTGTGTAGCGAATTATTTCACCTTCATCAAAAATATTGAAACTCAAAAACTCATTGTAACGGTCTTCAAGTAACTGCGGATTGGGTTCTTGCGGTTGAAAACGGCTTCCTGTTCTGTATCGTCTGAAAGCATCAAAAATATTCTGAACGGAATTGGTAAAGTCCACCACCATCGTTGTGTCTTTTCCGTATGTCTTGCGGTTAAGCCTTGAAAGGGTTTGAACTGCATTTACGCCTCTCACTGGTTTGTCTAAAAACATTAAAACCAATTTCGGCTGATTGAAACCTGTCTGAAATTTATTGGCAACTACAATAATTCGATAATCATCATTTTCATTAAACTTTTTTCCTCCGTGAGTTGTGGCAAGTTCGTTTAAGGTTTCTTCTTTTATTTCGTTTCCTTTTTCATCGGTAAAGTCTGAAAAGGCAAAGAGAATTTTGAAAGGTAAATTTCGTTTCGCAATTTTTTCTTTCAACGCTTCATAGTAAAGCAAACCAGCGGCTCGTGATGATGTTACCACCATTGCCTTACCTGTTCCGTTCAAGGTGTCTTTTACTTTATCTTCAAAGTATTTCAGAATTACTTCACTTTTGTATTGTATTAATTCAGGGTCACGAAATGCAACTTCTCTCAACGCTTTATGAACCACACCAGCAGGATACATTTCATCATCGGGAATGATGGTTTTGCTTTTCAAGTGATACAAAGTTTGATAGCTTATGATGTTGTTTGCCACATCTAAAATGTAGCCTTCCTTGATGGCTTCATCTTCGGTATATTCATCAAGTGGTTGCCCGAAATAATCAACTGTTGTTTGAATTGGTGTTGCCGTAAAAGCAATCAACACTTGGTTGCTAATGTTTACCTTCTTGGCTTCTTTGATGATTTCTTCTTCATCCGTTGGCAATTCTTCGTTGTCGGGTTGTTCTGGATTGGTGAAAATAGCTTTTACATTGCTTGCCATTTTACCGTCCTGACTTCTGTGTGCCTCGTCAATGATAAAAGCAATGCGAAGTTGTTTCAGTCCTTCATCTTCCTGAATGATTTCCTGAATGTAACTAAACTTTTGAATGGTAGAAACCACAATACTTTTACGCTGACGGATAAAATATTTCAGTTTATCACTGTCTTTCGCTAATCCTATTTTGTTGGTTAGATGAACAAAGTTTGCCAACTCATCTTTTATGTTTTTATCCAAACTTCTTCTATCGGTTAGCACAATCACCATATCAAATATTTTGTGATTGCTTGCCGAATACAAACTATCCAAACGGTCGGTAAGCCAGCTAATGGTTAGCGTTTTTCCCGAACCTGCTGAATGGTTTATCAGGTATTTTGCTCCTAAAGTATTTTCAGTTTCAAAATGGGTTGAAATATTGTTTGCCAATTTGTGATTGCTACGTAATTGGTGAAACCTCGGAAACATTGTTCTTTCGGGTTCTATCAATAAAATACCGTCTTCGGTTATGTTTTGGTTGGCAGGAATGTAAAGCAAAAAGAAGCTGATATATTCCAATACCCATTCTTTACTCAATACATCTTTATATAAAAACTCAATTGGGTATTCGCCTTGATTTTCTTCTTTGTTAGTTAAACCTTGATTGAAAGGAATAAAGTTATGCTCCGAAAACGGATTGGTAGCAATTTTTACTTCACTGGTGTCGGCTGCAATGTGCAGAAACGGCAAAGTAAATATTTGATTTTCCTGCGGACGAATGTTGTATTGCTCCACTGCATCATATACGTTTTGTCCTTCGTCTTCGTGTTTCAGTTCAATAGTGATAATGGGCAAGCCATTCAGGAACAAAACCAAATCAATGCTTTGAGAAGTATCGCTGCTGAAATGGTATTGCTGTTTTACTGAAAAAATATTTTTGCTGTAATTGTCAAACGAAGTTTTGCTGTTGCTGCTTCTTGGCTTCGGGTAATACAAGTCAAATGCAATACCTCTTACAGGTAAACTATTTCTGATAATTACCCAAAGCGGTTTGCGTTGCAAATCGGATTTGAGTGATTCTAATATTTCACGGTCGGCATCTGTGCCGTAATTCTCTTGCAGTTTCTCGTATTTAGTTAATTGAGTTTCTATAATAAAACCGAGCAAGTGAGCAGCAATAAAATGAAAATCGGTATCGGTGCAATCGGCAGCCGATAAAGCAGAATAGCCGTGCTTCTTGGTTATATAAGCCGCTATGTGATTTTCAAATATTTTCTCTTTATCGCTTTTCATTACGCTGTTTGTATTTGCTGTTTTTCTTGGGTTAAGCCATATACTTGCTTTTTGCCTGTAACTATTTCGTGAATCTGGCTTTTTTTATAGTTCAATAAAACTTCAATCTGTTTTTCTATTTTGGTTATGGTTTCTAAATTTCTGTCCCTAATTATATCAAGTGTATTACAAATCTCAACTTGCTCGTTTTTTGGTGGAATTGGTAAATAGAAATAAGACAGTTGTGTGGTAAAATCAACTCTCGGCATTTTCGCACCATAAGAAATTATTGTGCAAGTTTCTATAAAACCGTGGGAGGAAATACAGTATTCAAAATAACTATTCAATATTTTAGTGCAATTGAATGCTAAAATCTCTCCAGTGCATTTACCATCTTCTTTCGTCAAATAATGCTTATTTAAATAAGGTCTCAGTTTGCCGAATAGAACATCACCCTTTTTAAAAATGGTTACTTTACTGTTGACTTCTTCTGTGTTCCTAAATCCTAAAACTCTTCCATTCTCTTTTTCAATATCCTCCAATTCCAAATAGTCTTCTACTTCTGATTTCTCGTCCGTTTTTTCATTACGTAACTCGACTAAATCTTTTAACCTATCCTGTTTCCAATGTTTTGGCATTTTACCAATCCAATCTTCTCCGCTATCAGACAATTCAACCTTAGATTTTAGTCCTTTTGTAACCGCATTCTGAACAACACTTTTAAATTGGTGTTGCAGATTTTCAATTTGCTTTCGTTTTATTTCAACCACACGGTCAATTTCGGCACAAGTCTTATCTAAGTATTTTGAAATTGCTAACTGTTCAGATTTTTCAGGAACAAAGAAATAGGTTTGCTTAATTAGGGATTGACTTATGTTTGGTTGTCCGCCACCGTATGAATCTGATAGATATTTGTCTTTAACAGCGTGAAAAAAATAAAACAGGAATTTTAAATCAATACGTTTTGTCGGAAAAATACCACAACAAGCTTGATTCGTTGCGGCTTCCATTGTTTGAATTCCTAATTTTCCAATGGTTGCCCCATACATAGCCACCAATAATGTTCCAGCAGGAAAAAGTTTAGCGGATGAATTGTCTAATCCTTCTTGAGTTATTTTCTTTTCAGTATCGGTAATGTAACCGTCATTTAAATCGCCACTTTGAATCCAATAAATATCTCCTTCATAATATTCTTCATTTCCACTTCGTGGCGTTCCGCCTGATGTAATGAGTTCAGCGGCACGGAAAATCTTTTCTTTTCTCCAATGCTTTGGAACTTCACCAATCCAATCAATACCGCTTTGTATGTATTCGTATTTCATCATCTAAGCCAATTGTTTAATGGATGATAAAATCTTTTCAGCTTCTTTTTCCAAGTCCCAAAATTCTTGCAACAAAACATCACTTGCTGGCGGTGGCGTATAAGTGAAGAAATATTTATTTGGCAAAAATTCGTAGCCTAAAATTTCCTTGTCGCCATCTTTGGCTGCATAATCCCATTTGATGATAGGCTTGTCAATTTCTCTTTTAATATAAGTTTCAATGTCTTCTTCAAAAGGAATATACTCGGCATCTTCAATGTAATGTCTATGGTAATAAGTTGCTGAAAGTTCACAGGTTTTCAACCAAGCGGTAAACTCTCTGGCTGCAAGGTCTTTCAAGTTTTTATTGCTTTTTGAAAGTTCCTTTTTTACAAGGGTTTCAAAATTATTTTCACCATCAAATTTGAATTTCAAAAGGTGCTCTTTGCCTTTGGGGTCTTTGACTGTCACGGTCATTTCAAAATCACCATACAAATCAAATTTCTTTTTCACGTTGCCATTGTTCAATTGCACGGAAAAAGCTTCGTCAATCCACATTGGTTTTTCGTTTTCGTCTGTTTGCCAAAACAGCACTTTCACTTTGTGGTAGCTGAAATCTTCTTTGTTGAATACCTTACAAAACTCATTCGGCTTCCAGTTATCGTATTGCTCCAATATCCATTTGCGGTGTGTTTCAGTAATGCGGTTACGCTTGTTTCCAAAACTCTTAGGTTCCTTTTCAAACTGCTGCCTTGCATTGATGATAAGCACTTTGCCTTGTTTCTGCTTTTCCTTTTTGTTGCTCAACACCCAGATGTAGGTGTAAATACCAGTTTGATAAAACATTTGGTCAGGTATCATCACAATGCAATCGAGCAAATCTTTTTCAAGAATGAATCTGCGTATTTCACTTTCAGCACCGCCACAATCGCCATTGCTCAAAGGAGAGCCGTTAAAAAGAATAGATATTTTGCTTCCTCCGTCTTTAGCGGGTTTCATCTTCTCAATCATTGTGAGTAGAAATAACAAAGCACCGTCATTGCTTGGTGGTGTTCCTGCTTTGTATCTTGTTGTGAGAAATTTATTTACATCAGTGGCATATTCACTCCAGTCCACACCAAAAGGTGGATTGGAAATCATATAGTCAAATTGCCTTCCGTAATGTTTGTCGCCAGGTTCTTTGCTGCTTTCAATGTCGGGAATTAATGAATTGCCTTTGGTTATATTGTCCTTGTTGCTGCCGTCAAGGTCGCCACGCAAAAGCAAGTCGGTTTTGCATACTGCATAGTTCTGTCCCAAATATTCCTGCCCGAAAAGCTGCACCAAGGTTTGCACAGTTTGTTGCTCTGCTTCGGTTTTGCCTTTGTCCATCAAATGCTCTTTGGCAGTGCTTAACATACCACCTGTACCGCAAGCAGGGTCATAAATACTTATTGCTTGTTTGGCTGTCTTTGGGTTAAAGTCAATTTCCATTAACTCTACCATTATGCGAATGATTTCACGGGGCGTAAAGTGTTCGCCTGTGTCCTTTGCATCGTCCTGTGTAAAGCGTTGCAACAATTCTTCATACACATAGCCCATTTCAATGTTACTCAGCCGCTGTGTACTGAAATCTTCATCGGCCACCAAATCAATTATGCTGTCAAGGCGGTTTGCCTTTACCATTTTGCTGATGGTCTCACGATAATTGAACTCGTCAATAATTTCATTTATGATGTCCGAAAAGCCAGTCAAGTATTGGCGGAAATGCGTTTCAACCTGTGTTGCATCGTCCTTCAATATTTTGGTCAGTGTCCAGTTGGTCTTGTTGTAGTATGAAACAGTTAGTATTTCACGTTGCTTCACTTTCTTTTTCAGTTCAGCGTCTGTGATTTTTGGATTTGCTTTTTTAAGTTCGTTCTCTATTTCCTTTCTCTTTTGGATAAGCATACATTCAATCCTGCGAATCATTATCATTGGCAGTATTACAGCCTGATACTCGTATGCCTTAAACTTACCTCTAAGTTTTTTGGCTCCTTTCCAGAGTTCCCCTGCAAGATTGTTCAGTTTTTCTTTATTCAGCATTTATTGTCTTTGTAAATTATTAGTTTGTAAAGTTAGATTTATATAGTTAAAAACAGTCATTAGTGCGTTGGCAAAAAGTGGCTCTTTTGGTTTTGCGAAGGGTCGGCTAGTGTGTCGGCCAAAACCAAATGTGCCGCTTGTGCGGCTGGCTAAAATTGAATTAAAAAAAATGTGCGGTGGGAAAAATAAAAAATACAGAAGGGTCGGCAATGAGTGTCGGCTTACTCGTTGTCCGTTTGATATATGGTCTGTATGTTGGTCACTTGTCAAAATGGTTTGTCTTTGTTAATTCGTTTATGTTTTAGTCGTCTGTTTATGGTTGCACTGTCGTCTTTTAGGCTTGCTTATAACTCTCTTATAGAGGAAGTTTTCTTCTCAAAAACTTCCTCAACATGTCCAAATTTGGAATGTTGGGGTAGTTTTTAGGTTTAGTTGTTTCCCTTTATTTTTATGTTTAATCTGTCCAATGGACTTGAAATTTTACTAATAGCTCTCCTACTTACGTGAGTATATATTTCTGTTGTTTTAGAAGATTTATGCCCTAATAACTCTTGAATATATCTCAAATCTGTTCCGTTTTCCAATAAATGAGTTGCATAGCTATGTCTCAACATATGCAAGTTAACACTTTTCTTTATCCCCGCCAAATCACAGCCTTTTTTTAATACTAAAGCCAAACTGCGCTCACTATATTGATTTCCCGCTTGACCTTCAAAAAGAAAATCTCTAGGATTGTATTCCTTATAATAAATATCTAAAAGCTTCAAAATAGTCTCACTCAATGGTGCAATTCTATCCTTTTTGCCTTTAGCCTGATTAATATGTACTAACATCCTATCCTTGTCAATATCATTTATTCGCATACACAAAAGTTCGCTTCTTCTTAGACCTGCCGAATAAATCAAACTCATCATACATTTGTGCTTAATATTATCTAAAGCATTTATTATCTGAGCAACTTCTGCTTCAGAAATAACCTTTGGCAGTAATAACGAATTTTTAGGCCTATGAATAATATCAACATCAATAGTTACATTTTGTATCGTTCGAAAAAACAATTTTATCCCATTCACCACTTGATTCTGAAATGATGCGGATAATTTATTCGCCAAAATGTACTTATTATTAAACTCTATCACATCATCATTCGAAATTTCATTAATTGCCTTGGTATGAAAATACTTTAAAAAAGTCTTTAAAGCATCCGTATATGTTCCAATCGTACTATCGCTATACCTCTTAGAACGCATCCAATCTTTAAACTTTTCAATTTTCAGAAGCACGTCTTTACTTAATACTTTATTTTTAGGATCGGCATTAAAGGCTTTCACCTTCTCTTTCAAAAGACTAGCATCAATAATAGAAACCGTTTCAAAAATAATTTTTATTTCATTTAATACAGCTATGGAATAAGGCGCATACCAGCCCTTTAAAGTTCTGCTCCAGCGAATATTTTTAATTTTTCGCGCTTCATCACTCAATGCAGTATCATAAGGAAATTGCAAAAGAACTACTTCTTCACCTTTGTGAATCGTTTTGTCAAGCTTGATTGTTTTCAATAATTTTAGGTTTAGCTATATTGAGAATAAATAGAGTCGCAACCACAATTCTTATTGTAGAACGATTCTCTCCCCACTGGGGAGAGCCAGAGAGGGGTCAAATTCACTTCGCTTCTTCTTTCCTTTTTACCAGAAAATAATAATCATTATCAATTGGTAAATACCCATACTCATAGCAGTAGAAATAATTCGTTCCTTTTTTTGTAGTATACACATTGGTGTAAAATTGGAAATTAAACCCCTTTTGCAAGAGCTTAGATTTGGAGGCTTTTGCCGTTTCTTCAGGAATAAGTTCTTCCAGAATTTTATAATTTTTACGAAGGCTAGAATTTACTATTCGAAAATATTCGCTGGTAGACGTTTTTATTTTGTTGTTAAAACCATTGCGACATAAATCTGTACAGAACTTTTTGTCGGTTCTACCATTAAAGGAGTCTCCACACTCCAAACATACTTTACTCATACATTAATTTTTTTTAAAATTGCCTGCCGGAGTAATGCTAGGACTGAATAATTAATTTATTCTAATACTAAAATATGTGCGAGTAGATGTTTTTAGTGGTGCTAATGTATGGAATTTATTCATTCTACCCGAGTATACACGAGTAAATTCGAATATAAACGCTTAAATACCGAATCGGGTTTGGAAGTAGCCACACATTTGCACCGTCAAAACAACAGAGCGTTTATTGACGAAAAATAAATTATAAACCAGTACTTGCCTATAAGCAGGTACACAAAAAACAAAAACATTATGAACGCATTACGCAACAAAGTACAATTGATCGGAAACCTAGGAATGGACCCGGAAGTGAAAGCCTTAGACGGAGGTAAAAAATTAGCCAAAGTAAGTATCGCCACCAACGAAACCTACAAAAATGCAAAAGGCGAAAAAGTGACCGAAACACAATGGCACAATTTAATTGCCTGGGGAAAAACAGCTGAAATAGTAGAAAAATTCTTAAAAAAAGGAAGCGAAGTAGCAGTTGAAGGAAAATTAATCAACCGTAACTATACAGATAAAGAAGGAATCAAACGTTACGTAACCGAAATTGAAGTGAGCGAAGTATTGATGCTCGATTCAAAAAAATAGTGCAGTTGATTGGTGTGTGAACGATAAGTCGTCCTCTTTGGGAGCAGAGAGGCGACTTTTTTATTATATACCCTTTAAGGAGCCAATTTGGCACCTCAAAAATAAAGAGAATTGAGTACAGCATTAAAAAATAAGATTATGACAAAAAAGGATATCCAAATTTCAATTCCTGAAGAAATTATCATTAATAAAATATATCTCATCAGAGGTCAAAAAGTAATGATCCATATTGATTTAGCACAATTATACAAAGTAGAAACAAAAAGACTAAACGAACAAGTTAGAAGAAATATCAAACGATTTCCAGAAGATTTCATATTTCAGTTAACTCAAAAAGAGTTTGAAAACTTGAAGTCGCAAATTGCGACTTCAAGTTGGGGAGGAAAACGAAAATTACCGTATCTGTTCACAGAACACGGAGTTTTAATGCTATCAAGTGTACGATACAGCAACATAGCAATTAATGTCAATATAAAAATCATGAGAGTGTTCACGCAAATACGTAACTCCTTCACTAACAATACAAAACTACAACAATTTATAGATGAGATTAGCAAACGAACTGATAATAACACACAAAATATCGAACTCGTTTTCCAATACTTAGATGAGCTAACTCAAAAGAAGGAGAATCAGAAGCCAATAAGAAAAATAGGGTATTAAATCACTAAAAAAAATAAACAATCCAATTCATAAACAATTTCACATGAACCTAACCCCCGAACAACAACTTATCATCAACTCCAAAGACAACATTAAAATAAATGCAGTAGCAGGTTCCGGAAAAACTACCACCATTGTTGAATATGCTAAAAGTCGCCCTAAAAACAGCAAAATACTTTACCTCGCTTTCAACAAATCAGTTAAACTAGAAGCAATTAAAAAGTTTGAAAGCCAAGGAATAAAAAATGTAAAAGTAGAAACCGCACATTCACTTGCCTACAAACACATCATTTTTAGATACAACTATAAAGTACGCTTACAAGGCTATAAAATAAACGAAATTGCAGAATTGCTAAGAATAAAAGGGAATGGAGAAAAGCATGCCGAATATATTGTTGCCAACCACATCAGCAAATTCATAACCTATTATTGTAATAGTGATAAACAGAAAATTGAAGATTTAAACTACTTAGATATTGTGACAGACCATAACGCCAAAACATTTGTCAAAATAAACTACAAATACATTGAAAATCAAACGCTACAATTTTTATCCAAAATGAATAAAAGTGAGATTGAAATAACTCATGACTTTTACATCAAAAAATTTCAGTTATCCCAACCTTATTTGAAATACGATTACATTTTATTTGATGAAGGACAAGATGCTTCACCAGCAATGTTGGACATATTTCTAAAACAAAAAGCTGTAAAAGTGATAGTTGGAGATACGCATCAACAAATTTATTCGTGGCGATTTGCAGTCAACGCATTAGAGAAAGTAAATTTCAATACCTTTAATTTATCTACCAGTTTTCGATTCAGCCAAGACATAGCCAATTTAGCTTTGAAAATTCTACAATTCAAAAAGCAAATCGATAACCAAACTCTCATTTCAATTATTGGCAAAGGAAATTCTACTGAAAATAAAACAAAAGCAACAATAGCTCGCACAAACCTTGGACTATTATTAAAAGCCATAGAATACGTGAAAGAAAAGAAAAATCTTAAAGAGATTTATTTTGAAGGGAATATTAATTCATACACCTATGCTGATGACGGAGCTTCTCTCTATGATGTACTGAATCTGTATAACGGAAAACATTCTCAAATCAAAGATCAACTCATTCGCTCGATGAAAAATTTGGACGAGTTAGAAGAATATATTAAAAAAACAGAAGAAGCTCAACTAGGAATGATGCTCGAAATTGTAAAAGAGTACGGCAATGAAATTCCAAGCATTATAAAATCTATAAAAGATAAACATGTTAAAAACGATGAAAAAGAAAAAGCAGAAATGATTTTTTCAACAGTACATCGTTGCAAAGGCATGGAATACGATAGCATCCAATTAGCCAATGATTTTATTTCTCAAAAGAAATTAGAGAAACTAAAAAGCAATAGTCAAATGGGACCAGATAGCATTTCGAAACTAAACGAAGAAATTAATCTTTTGTACGTTGCCATTACAAGAGCAAAAAACCACATTCATATTCCTGAAACACTCATTCCAGAAAACTTCGCTTCCTCAGCTCACATTCATGTACTTAAAATATTAAAAGAAGAAAATATAGAAATCGAAATTCCTAGTATCCAAATAGCTTCAACAAAATTAATTGAGAAAGGAGAAGTCATAATTAACGAAGTAGAAAACGTTAAAGAAAAAGCTTATTCAGTTATAGAATTTCGTGAAAGGCACAAAGATGCTTTCAAACCTTGGACTACTGAACTAGATGATGAATTAACTAAAATGTATTGCGAAGGCATCAATGTAAGAGATTTAGCCAAGCATTTTGGGCGCACAAAAGGAGCCATTTATTCCAGAATTAAGAAATTAGAATTGGAAGAAATAGGATAAAAAATAAACTTTAATATTGAACTTCTCAATAAGAACGGTAAATTAGCATACGATTAATTATCAAACGTCAAGGGAAATGCAACCACTACTAATTGAAAACAAAATTATCATTAATGCTTCTGCTGACAAAGTTTGGGATGCACTAATTAATCCCGAACAAACAAAAAAGTACATGTTTGGCTGCGAAACAGTTTCCGACTGGAAAAAAGGAAGTACTTTAATTTGGAAAATGTTGTACGAAGGCAAAGACTTTATTCCAGTAAAAGGGCATATTATTGAAATAGAGCCCAATAAATTATTATCCTACACCGTTATTGATCCACACAATCCAAACATTCCTGATATTCCCGAAAATTATTTAACGGTTACCTATACTCTTTCAGAAACAAACAATCAAACACTCCTAACGGTTACACAAGGCAATTACAACACAGTTGCTGATGGAGAAAAACGTTACAAAGAATCTTATAACAATGGCGAAGGTTGGAATCCTATTTTAGTTCAAATAAAAGCTCTTGTAGAATCCAATTCATAATTCGATTTTTATACAATTGAAAAACCTCATTTTAATACTACTGTTTTCATGCACGTCAGTAAGCTGTGGAATCATCACAATTGTAAACACTGAAGAACAGGCATTTGGCAAATACAATATGATTTCCAAAGAGCGGAAAACATTTGGCAATAAACGGCTTAAGTGCAACAAACAATACCACAAACATTCTCAGCTTTCTTCCTTTTTGAAAAAGAAAGGCGACCCAAATTTTATCTATGAAAAAGATAACGGGGAAGATGGGATCATTCTGTATTATACAATCATCGATTCTGCATTTGTGTTTGAAGAAACGGATGTAAACAATTCCAATTCTAAATCTCCAGAGATAAAAGAGTCCCGTAAAATAAAAAATTCTTAAAAAATTCAGCTTGATATACTTTTACAATGAACCTCTGAGAAGTAATCTTCGTGCATCTAAATGAGTTTCAATATCTTAATTGATCGAATAAAAAAAGCCTCGCAAACTGTGCAAGGCTTCTCTGTATAGAATCTGAATTTATTACTCAGCAGTCAAATCAAAATCTTCCAAAAATTTTGTAGTATAATTTCCTGCGATAAAATTTTTGTCCTTCATCAATTTCAAATGAAAAGGAATCGTTGTCTTAACACCTTCAATCACATACTCACTCAAAGCACGATGCATTTTAGCAATCGCTTCTTCACGTGTTTGTGCAACAGTAATTAATTTAGCAACCATACTATCATAATTTGGAGGAATAGTATAACCTGCATAAATGTGTGAATCTACACGAATACCATGTCCGCCCGGAGTATGCAAAACCGTAATTTTACCTGGTGATGGGCGGAAATTATTAAATGGATCCTCTGCATTTATTCTACATTCAATAGCATGTAGTTGTGGGAAATAATTTTTTCCAGAAATAGGAACACCTGCAGCAACCAATATTTGTTCACGAATCAAATCGTAATCAATTACCTCTTCCGTAATCGGATGCTCTACTTGAATACGCGTATTCATTTCCATGAAATAAAATTTGCGGTGTTTGTCTACTAAAAACTCAACAGTTCCTACACCTTCATATTTTACAGCCAATGCAGCTTTAATTGCCGCTTCACCCATTGCATCTCTTAATTCGTCCGTCATAAACGGAGACGGAGTTTCTTCAGCTAATTTTTGGTGACGTCTTTGAATGGAACAATCTCTTTCAGATAAGTGACATGCTTTACCATATTGATCACCTACAATTTGAATTTCAATGTGGCGAGGTTCCTCAATATATTTTTCCATGTACATGGCGCCATTTCCAAATGCATTTTCTGCTTCTTTAAATGCAGAATCATACAAAGCATCCATCTCCTCTTCTTTCCAAACAATACGCATTCCTTTTCCACCACCACCAGCAGTTGCTTTAATAATAACGGGGTATCCCACTGTAGGAGCCAATTCTTTTGCATGAGCTGCACTTTCCAGTAATCCTTCCGAACCGGGCACACATGGAACACCAGCAGCAATCATTGTAGATTTTGCAGATGCTTTATCTCCCATCGAATTAATCATTTCAGGAGAAGCACCTATAAACTTAATGTTATGTTCCTGACAAATTTTTGAAAATTTTGCATTCTCAGAAAGAAAACCATAACCCGGGTGAATAGCATCGGCATTGGTAATTTCAGCTGCCGAAATAATACTAGGAATATTTAAATAAGAATCTTTACTTGGCGGTGGGCCGATACAAACGGCTTCGTCAGCAAATTTCACATGCAAGGAATCTTTATCAGCAGTTGAATAAACAGCCACTGTTTTAATTCCCATTTCTTTACAAGTACGAATAATGCGCAATGCAATCTCGCCTCTATTTGCTATAAGTATTTTTTTGAACATATTTTTCTCTTTAGGTCCGAATAACGAATGTTTTACGAATCTTTCGAATGAGAATGAATAAACACAGATTCGTAATATTCGTTTTTATTCGCTATCCGTAACAATTATCTTATAATAAGAACTACGAAGGATCTACAAGGAATAAAGGTTGATCATACTCAACAGGAGTAGCGTCATTTGCCAATACCTTAACAATTTTACCTTTTACTTCACACTCAATCTCGTTGAACAATTTCATTGCTTCAATAATGCAAATTACTTTTCCAGCAACCACGTCATCACCAACATTTGCAAATGACGGCTTATCAGGAGAAGATGAACGATAAAACGTTCCAATCATAGGAGATTTTATTGTGATGTATTTCGACTCGTCATCACCTGCTGAAGCTTTTACTTCTGGAGTTTTTGTTTCAACTGTTGTAGATACTTGCTGAGCAACGGGAGATGTTTGCATCACCGTTTGAACAACTGGAGTTGTTTGAACAAACACTTGGTCTTTTTTGCCAGCAGGAGTTTTGATAACAATTTTTACATCTTTTGTTTCCAACTCTACCTCGCTCACGCCAGACTTAGCTACAAACTTAATCAAATCTTGAATTTCGTTCAGTTTCATTATAATTTTAATTTAGAGATTTATTTTGGGTACAGATAGCGAACAAAAAAACGAATTTACGAATCTGTGTTTGCCATTTTTTATTTTTTTTATTTTTTAAAAACTATGATTTATGAAAATTTATATTCTTTTTTATGCTACTTTTTTTAAGCGTTTAGATTCGTAGTTTCGTTTTTTATTTTTTTATTGTTTGTTTTTTTGACTTGCCGACTGTCTATTTTTTGTTGTCTACTTGCCAACTCTTTTTATTGCCAACTTTCTACTTAGTATCGTAAGCCCATTTCAAATAAATGGCTCCCCACGTAAATCCTGCACCAAATGTTGAGATAATAATATTGTCTCCTTTCTTCATTTGCTTTTCATAATCCCATAAACACAAAGGAATTGTTCCGGCAGTTGTGTTCCCGTATTTCTGTATGTTCAACATTACTTTTTCAGATGACAATCCCATGCGCACAGCTGTTGCATCTATAATACGTTTGTTAGCCTGATGTGGAACCAACCATGCAATATCTTCTGATTTCAAATTGTTTTTTTCCATTATTTCTGCAGACACTTCTGCCATTCCAACAACAGCACGTTTGAAAACAGGCTGACCATCCTGAAAAACAAAATGTTCTTTTGCATCAACTGTTTCATGACTCGGTGGCTTTACAGAGCCACCTGCTTTTTGATGCAAATATTTTCTTCCCGAACCATCCGATTTTAAAATCGAATCTTGCAATCCTAATCCATCTGTAGTGGGTTCTAGTAAAACACAACCCGCTCCGTCACCAAAAATAATACAAGTTGAACGGTCGGTATAATCAAGGATTGCCGACATTTTATCAGCACCAACTACGATTACTTTTTTATGTTTTCCTGTTTCGATAAACTGAGCTCCAGTTGATAATGCGTAAACAAAGCCAGAACATGCTGCAGACAAATCAAATCCCCAAGCATTGGTTGCTCCAATTTTATCACAAACAACATTTGCTGTTGAAGGGAAAACATAATCAGGAGTAACCGTTCCAATAATTATCAAGTCGATATCCAAAGCTGTAATGCCTCGTTTTTTCAAAAGCAGTTCAATGGATTTTACGCACATATCTGAAGTACCTAAGCCTTCACCTTTTAAAATTCTTCTTTCTTTAATTCCTGTTCTAGTTTCAATCCACTCCGAAGTGGTTGGAACTAATTTTTCCAATTCTGTATTGGAAAGAATATAATCAGGAACGTATCCGGCAACAGCCGTAATTGCAGCAGTAATTTTCATTATTGAAATGCTAATTTAATTTTATCCGCAAGATTTGCTTCAATGATATTTTTAGTATGCAAAAGCATGTTCTTAACGGCAATATTATTTGATATTCCATGTCCGATCATAACAGTTGAATTAATTCCTAATACTGGAGTTCCTCCATAAATTTCGTAATTAAAACGATCGAAAAATTCATCTTTGATTTTACGTTTACGTAGCATTGTATACATGGCCTCTGCTTGTTTCAAAACTACGTTTCCTGTAAAACCATCGCAAACAATAACATCAGAGTGATTGTTAAAAAGATCTCGTCCTTCAATGTTACCTATAAAATTAAAATCTTTTGAATCTTTCATTAAACTATGTGCAGCTTGTGCAACAAGATTTCCTTTCTCAGATTCTTCACCAATATTCAACAAAGAAACTCTTGGTTTTTTTATTCCATATACATGTTCTGCAAAAAGAGACCCGAGTACAGCAAATTGATAAAGCACATCAGGCTTACAATCAGCATTGGAACCTACATCTAAAACAAGTCCGATACCGCCATTTTCTTGTGGCATCACTGATGTGATACAAGGACGAATAACTCCGGGAATTGCTTTTACGCTAAACATAGACCCAACAAGCATTGCGCCTGTGTTTCCATTGCTAGCAAAACCATCCAGCTTGCCTTCTTTTAAAAGATGAAACCCAAGACTAATACTAGAATTGGGTTTCTGACTGAAAGCTTTGGTTGGGTGTTCACCCATCCCGATAACTTCTGATGCATGAACAATATCGAAATTATTTTCATCCGCTCCTTCTTTTGCAAGACAAGCAAGGATTTGTTCTTTATCGCCTATTAAAACCAAGCGAACATCTTTGGGTAATTCATTATAAGCTAACACTGCTCCTGATACTGTTGCATCGGGTGCAAAATCACCGCCCATAATATCTATACCAATCTTCATAAACTCCTTCGAATTACGAATTAATACTAAAATTACGAATTTTGCGAAACACCATCGGCAACTATTGCTTACAAATTAATTCACAACAACAGAAAATACAGATTAGTAAATTCGTAAAAATTCGCTATCTGTACTATGCAGAAACTTTTTTCTCTACTGCTAATTTTCCTTTGTAGTACCCACACTCTCCGCATACACGGTGATACAATGTTGGTGCTCCACAATTTGAACAAGTTGATAATGTTGACGCAACTGCTTTGTCGTGACCTCTTCTGCTATCTCTTCTACTTCTCGATAATTTTCGCTTTGGATGTGGCATTGTTATTTATTTTTAGAATTATTGATTTTTTTATTATTAGAATCTATTGTTTACCCTTTTATTTTGACTTCTTTATGCCTTGTTATCAACTCCGCTCGAACTGAAGGAATTGTATTTCCTACTATTTTTTTCCTACTTGCCAACTGTTCAATTGCCAACTGTGTTTAATTCAATTTTATATTCTTCAATCCTGCCCAACGTGGGTCTGTTTGTTCTTCTTCTTTCCCGACTGTCCGGCCAGCAGGTTGTTCTTTTTCTAATAAAAATTTCTCCAACTTCGCTAATGTTTCTTTGTCACAAGTGCTTTTACCTTTTTTATCCAAAGGATGCACTCGCTTGATCGGAAAAGACAAGGTGATGTATTCATACATGTATTGCGCTACATCCAACTCGTGTTCATTGGCCGCAATCGTAATTATATCATCATCTTCATTTCCTGTATCATTTCCTCCAACTTTCACAATCAACTTATGATTGCCAGTTATTGAAAAATCAAACTCTTCTGTACAAAGATCACATTCCGTTTTCACCGTTCCCGAAATCTCAAATTCCAAAACCATCATTTGTGATTGCTTTAAAAGATTAAGATTTACAAGAATATTCCCTTGTTTTATCTCCGAAAATTCATAGTCTAAAAAGAACGAATCATTTACTTCAAACTTATATTCATGCAAGCCTAATCCCAACCCTACAAACTGAATAATATATTCTTTTCTGGTCTGCATTTTTCCAAGTTTTTAAGAAAGAGGGCAAAGGTAAAAAAATCTCCCTTACTTCAAAGCTTTGGATGAAATTAATTTTACTGCAATTTTACCCTTTTTTATGCAAAAATCGGATAAAAAACATGTTTTTATCCGATTTTTAAGTGGATTTGTCGACTTTTTGACCCTTTTTTATCTCACAATAGAAAGTCGCAAGCTTTCTGAAGATTCTTTTCCAGTTGAAATGTTATAATAATACATCCCTTGAGCCAGTTTCGAAGTGTTTAAACGGTAACTTTTCGCATTTGCATCGATGTTTTCTGAAAGCATTAATTGTCCAAAAGAATTATACACCATTACCATTGCTTTCTCCATTTTTGGAAAAGAGTAATTTATATAGGTATAGTCGTTAGCAGGATTTGGCATTGTTTGGGAAATTGAAAATGCATTTGTTTGAATTTCATTTATTCCGGTTACGGTAGGAACTAATTTTTCTACTTTCAAATCATCAAAATAAAATCCATCTGCTCCTCCACCATTATCTGAAATCAACTGAAATCCTATTTTCACATTCATGCCAACATAGGCATCCAAAGAAATTTCTTCTTTGCGCCAATCCAATTTATAAGCATCGTAAAGTGGCATACCAAAATCCTGAAAAGCATTTCCTGCTTTTGTATGATGCCCGCACAACGGCACCCAACTTGCTCCGCCATCTGTTGAAATTACGGCTTCTACATAGTCATAATTAGTTTCGATTTCCCAACGAGCCCAAAAAACAATTTGTGCACTGATTGCATCTGTTAAATCTAAATTCGAAATCGTACTGATCAAAGCATTTTCATTGTCGCCATAATCACCAACCGGACTATCTGTAATGGAACCGGTACCACTATAAAAAACAGAAGTGCTCAAGCCCCAGGTAGGACTTGTCCAACCGGTCATTGAATTTCCATTGCTGCTAAAAACAATTACAGGCGGACCGAATTTTTTTACGATTGTATCTTTGAATGTATACAACCCATTACTCACATGTATTTCATATTTTATTGTAGCTCCAATTGTCAAAGGATTTAAAATAAAAGAAATTGAATCCGCTACTTCATCCAATAAATTAAGTGTTGAAAATGTTTTAGGTGCACCAACACTCAAAATCTCCGGCCCGATAGGAACAATAGAAACCGTATAGGTTGCAGGCGCATCCATTCCCAAACGAAGTATTTTAAAATTGAAAAAACCTGTTGCAGCCGGAATATAATTTGGCTCATCATCCGATGCAAGTGCAAACTTTAATGCCAAATGCGCCATGTGCAAGTTTTGCCAGATATTTTCTTTACAGATATCTACAATGCGTGTGGATGGCGGCCAAAATCCTTCATCACTTCTTCCTGCTTCCGGAGTCATTCCCAAAATTTTCGGTTTGGTTATTTGCTCACCATATTGCCAATCATCAATCGTTCCGTTGGTAGAATACAATACTGTTTGTGGAGCTGTTCCATAAGAATATTTATTATACGTTGTTAGATGGTCGGCATACTCCGAAAACTGAGCATAATCAGGAGCAATCACTGCTGCATCATATCCGTAAGAGTATATTAATAAATTACCGTACGTGTGATTGTTCAACGACATCTTAAAAGTATGTGCATTACTAAAGTCTCTTAAGTTCTGAGATTCTGCTTCCGAAAAAGCAGCCGTTCCTCTATAACTTTCCGACCATCCGCTTGGTGAAGAACCAATATTATCATATGCCCATTGATAACCATAATTTCGGTTGATATCAACTCCATATGAACCACCGTTGTTTCTTCTGTTTTTTCTCCACATTCCGCCTCCGCTTGGATTCATTGTTTCGTTATAAATGTATCCATCGGGATTTACCAATGGAATAAAATACATTTCTTCGTTGTTTACTAAATATTGTACTTCCGGATTAGTCGCATAATTCTCACACAAATAATACATATACATAATCAATTGAGAAACCGATCCCGGCTCACGTGCATGATGCGCTGAATTGTACAACACTTCCGGCTCCGCTTCATCCACATTGGGATTATCTGAAATTTTCATCCAAAACAATGGACGACCGCCAATTGTATTAATCGCTCCGATTGGTGTTCTTGCTTTTACCAATGTTGGGAAAAGAGTTGCTAAATTATCCATGTGCCAAAGTATTTCAGCATACGTATAAAATCCACCCATACTCCCTAAAGTAAAATTGGTTGGCGTTGGATAAGTTGGTGGAACAGTGCATCCAATCGACATAGTGGAGACAACCGGATCAATCCCTTTTTGATTCTCAAGTAAATTTTGCTCAACATAATACTTTGAAACATCTTCTATCTGCACTTCAAAACTGAATCCTTTTTCTTTAATGATTGCAATTTCTGTTTCAGAAAAATCAGAAATGAACCAAAATCCTTTTTTCATATCTCCATGATCAAGCGTTAAACCCGCTTGTGCCAATTGAATAATTCCAATTTCATCTGTATAGATTTTTACTCGAGAATATTTTTCGGTTTTGATCGATTGTGCAGATACTTGAGTAGTACCTAACAACAAAAAGTAAAGTAGAGATTTTTTCATTAGAAAATGATTATAGATGTATAACAAATCTAATCAATAGAAGCGTGAATTGCAAATCAACTTAGTGCACGCAAAACACTTTCAATCAAAAGTGGCACTAGGAATGGGTACGCTCACACTGAGCGGAGTCGAAGTGTTACTTATTGTTAAACCTGATACACAGTATGAGATGCAGTGTTGTAGCACGGGATGACAGTTCTAGTTGGCATTTTTCTTATAATAGTGCTGATTAGCCGAATTACTATCGCTCTCTTTTGCCCAGAGTAATTTTCAGAGGATTTGCAGTAATTTCTTTATATAATTTTCTTACTTTATAAATATCAATAGCCGTATAAATAGCTCTGCGGAAAGATTCTTCGGAAGCAACATTTTTTCCAGCAATGTCATAAGCCGTTCCATGATCGGGTGAAGTTCGAATTACTGGTAATCCTGCAGTAAAATTCACACCCGAATTAAATGAAATTGTTTTAAAAGGAATCAATCCCTGATCGTGATACATTGCAAGAACAGCATCAAATTTTTCGTATGACTTATTGCCAAAAAAACCATCGGCAGGATATGCACCGTATACCAACATTCCTTCTTCCTTTAATTGATTGATGGCTGGAATAATAATATTTTTCTCTTCATCACCAATCACTCCATTATCGCCTGCGTGCGGATTTAATCCTAGCACAGCAATCTTAGGTTTGCGAATTTCAAAATCCTGAATCAATGATTGATTTAAGGCTCTTAATTTTTTTACAATTTTTTCTGTAGTTAATTCTTGTGCAACTTTGGTAACAGGAATATGTCCGGTTACTACTGCCACTCTCAAGATACTACTTACCAAAAACATTAAACTGTTTCCATCACCAAATTTATCATCTAAATACTCAGTGTGACCTGGAAACTTAAAATCTTCGGATTGAATATTTTCTTTATTTATAGGAGCAGTTACCAATACATTTACTTTCCCTTGCGCCAATGCATAAGCTGCGGCTTCCAAGGATAAAAAAGCATACTTTCCACCATCTGCAGTTTGTTTTCCCAATTCAATGTTCACTTCTTCTTCATAAACATTAATAAGGTTTGCTCGCTTGTGATTTATTTCTGAAACATCTTTAATCTGATTAAAACTAAAATCTTCGATGCCCAATGCTTTACGATGAAAGCTGGCTGTTTTCATAGAACTGAAAACAACTGGTGTACATATTTCAAGCATTTGTGGATCCAGAAATGTTTTGATAATCACTTCCAGTCCAATTCCATTTATATCTCCTTGAGAAATTCCCACAATTATTTTTTCGTCTGACATACTTTTTAGTTTAAAGTTTGAAAGTTCAAAGTTCAAAGTAATAAAACCTTAAATTTAAATCTCTCGACTTCTTGAGGCACAAAGATAAATTTTAATTGATTGAATAAAAAAGTAAATTTCCTTACCTTTAAAGGTCATACTTTTTTGAACTTTGAACTTTGAACTTTGAACTTTGAACTTTGAACTTTGAACTTTGAACTTTGAACTTTGAACTTTGAACTTTGAACTTTGAACTTTGAACTTACTCCTCCACCCAGCCCACAATATCGCTCAAATTATCGATGTCCAAAGTCATCCATTTTTTTGTAGTAGTATTCCAAACCCCAACTCCTTGAGGAAAACGATCTTCGCCCATTAAAATTTCATTTTGAAAAGCTGCATATCCCGAAATTGTTTTTGCATTATCCAATCTGCACCATTTTTTTCCAAGAGGATCAATTTCATACATCACCATTCTGCCATATTTTGGATTTTCATCCGTTTCAACGAAAAAATTATTTCCAATGGGTTGATAAAGCAATTTTGTGGCAACTTTTTTCTTGAAGTCCAATGTAAATAGCCCTTTCCCACAAGAATATACCACCGCTCCATCACTGGAATATTCGAAAAATGCATTTGCAGCTGTAGACGGAATCTCAGAAATCTCTCCTACCTTTTCAATCGAATGATTGATGTTTACTTTGTAAATTGTTGCCTTATGCTGGTCTTTCGAAAAATTTGCATACAAAAAGGAAGTGTTATCGAGCCAGAAAATCTGAAATTTTCTTTTTACATCTGCCCCTAAAAGTGGCTGGGACTCTCCAAATCCGGCATCCTTTACCAAAATATCTTGTTTCCCGTTCGTATAATAAGCTGAAATGCTAAAAGGTTTTGTTGTTTCATCCACTTCAATGTCGGGACGAGGGTTCGGATTGTAGTTCGCGTTTTCTATTTTGCCAAATTTTTCTGTTTTTAAATTCAACACAGAAAAATATTTTCCTTTAAAAATATCGTTGGTACGAAAAATAATACTGTCGCCACTAAATTTGACAAACTCACCTCTTTCAAAAACCAGTAATTTTTTTGTTTTGATATCGATTACATTTCCGATTCCGGTAATCACATATCGGTTACGATAAATTCTGTTTTTCCCTAAATCGAAACGAACATAGTTACCAGTTACTCCAGCTTTTTTTGTTGGAAGAGAAATCACAGTTTCTTTTGAAACCATTGCTCCATCTACAAAATGATAGTTTACTAAATGTTGTAAATTATTTGTTGCTGCATTGTTGTCATACTCTGCTAGAAGCAAGGAAACTTTTTTGCCAAGCGGCAAGTTCTTTTTCTGAGGCAAAAATGCCGCAAAAAAAACAAGGAGAAAAATGAGAGCAGAGAGCTTAAAGATTCTCATTTAAAAATTTAATTACGCATTATTTTTTAAGAAGTCGAACAGCAATCGTACTCCAACTCCTGTGCCGCCTTTTAATCTGTAGTTATCTTTGGTAGTTAAAAAAGCTGGACCCGCAATATCAAAGTGCATCCAAGGGTAATTGATGTAACGTGCTAAAAATTTTCCTGCCGTAATGCTTCCTGCATAAGGTCCGCCTATATTCTTCATATCAGCAATATCCGATTTGATCATTTCATCATAATCATCCCAAAAAGGCATTTCTGCCAATCGCTCAAACACAGCATTTCCACTTTGTTTCAACTTATTTTTTGTGCGCTCATCAGCTGTTCCCATTGCCACAATTCCCGAAGTTCCAATGGCTGCAACTGCGGCACCTGTTAAGGTTGCCAAATCTATCACCAATTTCGGATTGTATTTCTGAGCATACGATAATGCATCTGCTAAAATCATTCGGCCTTCGGCATCCGCATTCAACATTTCTACTGTCATTCCATTGTACATGGTAATCACATCTCCCGGAACGTAGGCATTTTCACCCGGACGATTATCTGTGGCAGGCACCAATCCAATCACGTACACAGGCAATTTCGCTTTGGCAATAGCATACATCGTTCCAGCCACTGCTGCAGATCCCGCCATGTCGCATTTCATCATATCCATACTGTTTGGTGTAGGTTTTAAACTTAAACCACCCGTATCATATACAACGCCTTTCCCAACTAGAATAACCGGTTGTTTGTTTTTTGCATTACGCGGCTTATATTCCATAATGCTGAATGTAGGAGGCTCTATACTTCCTAAATTCACGGATAACAATCCGCCCATTTTTAATGCTTTTATTTTTTCTTTATTAAACACCTCCACATTGAAACCTGCTTCCTTACCCATTTTTTGAAACTCTTTCGACAATTGAGTCGCTGTTAAAAAATTAACAGGTTCATTCACTAACGTTCTCGAAATGCAAGTTGCTTCCACCACAATACTCAACTCTTCAATTTGTTTAGCATTCAAACTTTTTGAAACAATTGAAATGGATTTTAAGGAGTGTGTTTCTTTTTCTTTATCTTTTTTATATTTCAAAAACTGATAATTACTCAAGGCTAATCCTTCTGCAAAAGCTAATGTTTCAAGCGCTTTTCCGTCAGCATCAACAATTGTTATTGCTCCTAATTTTGCATCCGTTATCCAAGTATGAATTGTGCTAGACGATTTACGAAGCACTTCTGCTGTTTGATACTTCTCTTTTTTTACATCAATCAGTTGGACGATAAACAAACGATGGAGTTGATTAAGACAAATCGATTTTTTTTCATTCTTATTTATTTCATTCTTTATGAAATCAATTTCAGCTTTGGATAAACCATAGTTATTAAAACTATTATTCTTGCCACACAACAAAACAACGCTCTCATTGTTATTTATTGCAGATTTTTTGGAGATATTCGTCATATAATTTCTACTTTTGAGAAAGTAAATGTAGTAAAAGAATCGAGAAATTCCGAACGATACAACTACTTGCCGAAAAGCCCTTTAAAATAAACAGTTGAGAGCATGAATACAGAACAATTATTGAAGCGTGCATTAAATTTCGAGTTTCTTTCAAAAGAGGAAGGTGTTTACTTATTTCAACAAGCACCCACTGCCGAATTGGTTTTTGTAGCAAACGAGTTGCGAAAAATTCAAAAACCCGATTCACTTGTAAACAATGGAAAACCAGGTAAAGTAACTTGGCAAATTGATAGAAACGTAAACACCACCAACGTATGTATTGCCAATTGTAAATTTTGCAATTTTTATCGCATTCCCGGTCACAAAGAATCCTATATCACCGATCTAGAAACCTACAAAACTAAAATTGATGAAACGCTGAAATATGGCGGAGATCAGTTGCTGTTGCAAGGTGGCCATCACCCCGATTTAGGATTAAAGTTTTATGTGGACACGTTTTCATCTATCAAAAAATTATATCCGAAAATAAAATTGCATGCACTCGGACCACCGGAAGTAGCACACATTACAAAGCTCGAAAAATCTACCCATACCGAAGTGTTAAAAGCTTTGAAAGAAGCTGGAATGGATAGTTTGCCTGGAGCTGGAGCAGAAATTTTAAACGACCGTGTAAGAAGATTAATATCAAAAGGAAAATGTACTGGTCGCGAATGGTTAGATGTGATGCGCGCTGCACACCAACTAAACATTACTACTTCAGCAACAATGATGTTTGGTCATATCGAAACAATTGAAGAACGATTTGAACATTTAGTTTGGATTCGACAAGTACAAAGTGAAAAACCAAAAGATTCAAAAGGCTTTTTAGCCTTTATTCCATGGCCGTTTATGGACGATGGGACTTTATTAAAACGTCACAAAGGAGTAAAAAATAATGTGAGTGGAGATGAATATATTCGAATGATTGCTATGAGCAGAATCATGCTGCCAAACGTAATTAACATTCAAGCAAGCTGGTTAACCGTAGGAAAAGATGTGGCTAAATTGTGTTTACATTCCGGAGCGAACGACTTTGGAAGTATTATGTTGGAAGAAAATGTTGTTTCAGCAGCAGGAGCACCTCATCGTTTCACTGCCAAAGGCATACAAGATGCTATTATAGAAGCAGGATTTGAACCGCAATTAAGAACACAGCAATACGAATACCGTGAACTGCCTGCTAATATGGTGGAACAAGTCATCAATTATTAATTTCTCGACTGCGCCTGTCTGCCGAGAGGCAGGCTCGAAATGACAGCGCAGAATGTCACTTCGAGCGGAGTCGAGAAGCATCGCAGCCAAAAACATACTAAATAAATGAAAATGACATACAAACTAAACATCCTTCTATTCCTAACGGTAATTGCACTTTTAACAAGCTGCAAAAAAGACTATACCTGCACTTGTACCGATCCTGCGGGAAACAAGACTATAGCCTTTACCGAAAAAACCACCAAAGGCAAAGCCTCTGCAAAGTGTGACCAACATTACAATTCTACTTATGGGAGTGTGCCTTTTAATGAAACCAGTTGCTCTATTGAATAAAATACACGCTCAGACATGTATACTTTTGCCTAAAATAGTTTTACTTCTTATTCTTTATTGGTATAACTTTATAGAATGAAAAAAATATTCCTGCTTTTTTTCTTATTTATTGTCTGCAATAGTTTCGCTACACACTTTCAAGCAGGCGAAATTACTTATGAGTATATTGGAACTCCCAACAAATATAAAATTACCATAACCACTTATGCAGAATGGTATACCTCTTCCAGCACCGACTATTGTGAAGTAAAAGTGTTTTTTGGAGATGGAGATAGTGCGATTGCGCCAAGAACAAATGGTGTACCAACAAGTGCATGTGCCCCATATTCAGAAGGCGAGATGATTCCCGGAACAAATACAAGAAAAAGTATTTATACAGCATTTCACAATTATAGTCCGGGGAACTATACCATTACAATGGACGAGATGAATCGACTTGCAGGCATTTGCAATATTCCAGGCTCAGTTGGTCAACCATTTTTTCTACGTTCCGAAATAGTTATTAATCCGTTTTTGGGGTACAACAATTCTCCTCAGTTATCTAACTTACCCCTTGATAAGGCTTGCGTAGGCGTTTGTTTTGAACACAACCCGGGAGCTTCTGATATAGATGGAGACAGTTTACATTATAGCATATCCACTTGTTATGGTGAAAACGGAAATCCCACTCCGTTATGGTCTCTCCCTCCAAATATGAATTATAGCAGTATTGACCCTCTCAGTGGAGATTTGGTTTGGTGTGTTCCTCCAGCTATATGCATTTATAATATTGCAATTGTTATAAAGCAATATCGCTTTTTACCTGACTTTAATGAATGGTATTACATTGGTTCTGTATTACGTGATATGCAAATTCGTGTTGGTTATTGTGAAAATACTCCGCCTCAAATCACTACTATAAATGACACATGTGTGATTGCAGGAACAAATTTGAATTTCAATGTAACAGCAACTGATTCCGATTTATCGACTCCTCTTGCTTTAACAGCATCAGGTGGTCCTTTTTTATCAAGTCCTTCGGCAACTTTTACTTCCGTATCCGGTTTAGGAATTGCAAGTGGAACATTTTACTGGAATCCTAATTGCTCACAAGTACAATTGGTTCCATATCTGGTTACTTTTAAAGCTACTGACGGAGATTCTATTACTCCGCTTGTAAACTATGAATCCATGTTTATTCGTGTGATTGCTCCTCCTCCGGCTGGATTAACAGCTGTCCCAAGTGGCTCAAGTATTATTTTGAACTGGAATTATCCTTTTTGCGATAGTACAGGAAGTAACCCACTTAGAAAATTTTTCATCTATCGCAAAAACAGTTGTGATCCTTGGTCCCCCGCACTTTGTGAAACAGGTGTACCAAGCTATACGGGTTATGCATTAATTGGAACTGTAAATTACAACACTACAACTTTTACTGATAATAATGGCGGTGCAGGATTAACAAATGGTATTGATTATTCTTATATCGTTGTGGCCTATTATTTTGATGGATCACAAAGTATTGCATCTGATAATGCATGTGCAAAATTGGTTCGCGATGTACCAATTATTACTAATGTAAGTGTAATAACTACAAATTCATCTACCGGTTCTATCTGGACCCATTGGATAAAACCAATTGGAAGTACAAGTAATTTAGACACCATTTTAAATCCTCCTCCTTATGAATATCGTTTGATGAAAGCACCAGGATTTAATCCATCATCATCTGCCTATACATTAGAAACAACTTATACATATGCTGCTTATTGGAACATGACAGATACAGGATTTGTATCCAGCGGAATAAATACGGATACAGTAAAATGGACCTATCGTGTAGATTTTTATTCGAATAACATACTCAAAGGCTCAACACCAACAGCCTCTTCTGTTTTTTTATCTTCCAGCCCAGCTGATGGAGAAGTAAATTTAACTTGGCAACATTTTGTGCCTTGGAATAATTACAGCTATCATATTTACAGAGAAACATTTCCCGGCTCAACAATTTTCGACTCAATTGGCGTTACAACAGCCTTAACTTATGCTGATACCAATTTGTTAAACGAAATAGAATATTGTTATAAAATTTTAGCTATTGGAGAATATTCCGACATCACTTTACCGAAACCATTGCGTAATTTTTCACAAATAAAATGTGAAACACCTGTTGATTTAATTCCACCTTGTCAACCACCATTTAATGTAGTTACTGATTGTGATGTGCTTCAAAATACAATCACATGGGTGAATCCAAATACAAACTGTGTGAACAATGATGCTGTTCAAATCAATATTTATTTTGCTCCAACGGTAAATGATCCTTTGCAGATTATTTATAGCACAACCGATATGAGTTTGACAAGCTATATCTTGCCAATATACTACCATCAAGGCGTTCCATCCATTGCAGGTTGTTATGCTGTAACAGCTGTCGACTCCGCAATTACCCCAAATGAAAGCCCGATTGTAAATAAAATCTGTGTAGATAATTGCCCAGATTATGAATTACCAAATGTTTTTACTCCTAATGGTGATGGTAAAAATGATTTCTTTACTCCGATTAAAAACTGGCATTTTGTAAAAGATGTAGATATAAAAATTTACGACCGTTGGGGATTGTTAATGTTTGAAACTACCGACCCAAACATTTTATGGGACGGAACAAGCAAAGACACAAAAACGAAATGTTCGGACGGAACCTATTTCTACGTTTGTACAGTAAATGAAATCCGAATTGATGGAATAAAACCTCGTATTTTAAAAGGTTTTGTTCAGGCAATTAATCAGGGATCCAATCCCGCACAATAGCAGCTTCTCCTAAACAAAGGGAAATTTGTGATTTTAGCTGATACTATGAAATAAAATCAGTAATTTAGAGTTCTATTTTGAGGCGTGTATCTGATGAAAAAATTACTCCTTTCCATATTTATTCTTTTGATTGGTTTCTCCAATGCATTTGCTACACATAACCGTGCGGGAGAAATTACCTATAAATACATCGGAACACCCACTACTCCTTACAAATACGAAATCACTATTACTACTTATACAAAATGGGTGGGTACTTCCGGTACCGATAAATGTGAATTGTATGTGCATTTTGGAGATGGTGATACAGCTATTGCTCCACGTATAAATGGATCTAGCATCAACTGTCCTTCTGCTGCTGATGGAGTATTAATTACACCCGACACCCGTTACAACGTTTATAGAACTACTCACAATTATGCCGGCCCAGGAAATTATTTCATCACGATGGAAGATAGAAACAGAAACTCCGGTATCTGTAACATTCCGGATTCCGACAATCAATCCTTTTTCCTTCGCTCCGAATTAGTCATTTCACCTTTTTTAGGTCAAAACGATTCACCAACTTTACTAAACAAACCCATTGACGATGCCTGCGTAGGTGTTTGTTTTGAGCACAATCCAGGAGCTTTTGATGCCGATGGCGATAGTTTGCATTATAGTATGAGTGTTTGTTATGCAAACGGTTCACCATTATTGTTATGGACTTTTCCACCAAACATGAACTCTAGCAGCATCAACCCTTTAACAGGTGATTTAGTTTGGTGTGCACCTCCATTACTTTGTCAGTACAACGTTGCTATTCTTATAAAAGAATATCGTTTATTAACTGGCACAAGCATCCGCTATTATATTGGTTCGGTATTGCGTGATATGCAAATTGATGTACTTTCTTGTTCTAACAACGCTCCACAAATAAATAATTTAAATGACACCTGTGTAATTGCAGGAACAAATTTAAATTTCACAGTTACAGCAACGGATGCAGAATTTAATACGCTTTCGTTATCCGCTACAGGCGGACCGCTAGAAGTAACAGCAACACCCCCTGCAACATTTGTTTCGGTTAGCGGAATAGGAAGTGCTACCGGAACATTTAATTGGAACCCTAGCTGTTCCCAAGTCCAACTATTGCCCTACCTTGTTACTTTTAAAGCATCGGATGGCGGAAGTGTAGGACCTGGATCATCATCCCCATTGGTTAATTACGAATCAATTTTTATACGAGTGATTGCTCCTGCTCCAACTAGTTTAACAGCTATTCCGAGTGGTGCTAGCATTATACTTAACTGGACAGCGCCTTCATGTGGAGGCAGTGGACCAAATCCTTTAATAAATTATCGCATCTATCGTAAGAATGTTTGTGACACTTGGACACCAGGCCCATGCGAAACAGGTGTTCCGAGTTATACTGGTTACACATTAATTGGCACCACAGCTCCTTCCGTTACCACATTTACCGATAATAACGGTGGCGCAGGATTAACGAATGGCGTAGACTACTCTTATATTGTTGTTGCTGTTTTTGTAGACGGTTCACAAAGTATTGCCTCTGATAATGTATGTGCACAACTCATTCGCGATGTGCCTATTATTACAAATGTTAGTGTGATGAGCACAAACTTGTCAATCGGTAGCATTTGGACACATTGGGTGAAACCAATTGGCAACAGCACCAACTTGGATACAATTGCAAATCCTCCGCCTTACGAATATCGTTTGATGCGAGCAACAGGATTCAATCCACCTTTAGCATCTTATGTTTCGGAATTCACTTACACTTACTCATCTTATTCAGCAATGACTGATACAGGATTTGTAAGCACTGGATTAAATACCGAAGGAACTCCTTACACTTATAAAGTTGATTTTTATTCGAACGGAATTTTAAAAGGCTCCACACAAACTGCTTCTTCTGTGTTTTTATCATCTACACCTGCCGACAAAACAGTGAACTTAACTTGGCAACATTTTGTTCCATGGAATAATTACAGCTACCATATTTACAGAGAAACGAGTCCGGGCTCAACTATTTTCAACTTAATTGACAGCACTACCGCATTAACTTATTCGGATACTACTCTATTAAATGAAGTAGAATACTGTTACAGAATTTTAACAATTGGAGAATATTCCGATGTCACTTTACCAAAACCATTACACAACTATTCACAAATAAAATGTGAAACACCTGTTGATTTAATTCCACCTTGTCAACCACCATTTGATGTTGTGACAGATTGTAACGTGCTTCAAAATGTGATTACATGGGTGAATCCAAATACAAATTGTGTTAACGATGATGCGGTTCAAATCAATATTTATTTTGCGCCAACTGTTGACGACCCCTTACAAATTATTTATAGTACAACCGATATGAGTTTAACAAGCTATACATTGCCTGTATATTATTACGAAGGGGTTCCGTCCATCGCAGGTTGTTATGCTGTAACGGCAGTAGATTCGGCAATCACGCCAAATGAAAGTCTGATCGTAAATAAAATTTGTGTGGATAATTGTCCGACCTACGAACTACCCAACGTATTTACTCCAAATGGTGACGGCAAAAACGATTTCTTTACTCCTCTCCCAAACTGGCGTTTTGTGAAAGATGTAGATATTAAAATTTACGACCGCTGGGGATTGTTAATGTTTGAAACTAACGACCCCTATGTAATGTGGGACGGAACGAACAAAGATACAAATGGTAAATGTTCAGATGGAACTTACTTCTATGTTTGTACTGTAAATGAAATTCGTATTGATGGAATCAAGCCTCGTGTTTTAAAAGGTTTTGTTCAACTAATTAATGAAGGATCTAATCCGGCTCAATAATATGTTTTCAGGAATTATAGAAGGATTGGGAGAAGTTGTTGCCATCCAAAAAGAACAAAGTAATTTACACATTACTGTAAAAGCACCATTCATAAAAGAACTTAAGGTTGACCAAAGCATTGCACACAATGGCGTTTGCTTGACCGTTGTTGACATTCAAAATGATACATACAAAGTAACTGCCATAGATGAAACGTTGCAAAAAACAAACATCGGCTTACTCAACAGTGATGACAAAATAAATTTAGAACGCTGTTTAAAAGTAGGAGACCGTTTAGATGGACATATTGTTCAAGGCCATGTAGATCAAAGAGCTGTTTGTACAAAAATGGAAGAAACGGATGGAAGTTGGACATTCACTTTTGAGTACGATGCTTCAAAAGGAAATATAACAGTAGAAAAAGGTTCAGTTTGTGTAAATGGAGTTAGTTTAACAGTTGTAAATTCACAAAACAATTCCTTCTCCGTTTGTATCATTCCATATACATTTGAAAACACCAACTTCAATACAATCAAGCCCGGTTCTATTGTTAACATTGAGTTCGACATAGTTGGCAAATACATTTCCCGATTACTTCCTAAGGCTTAATAGCAGATTCTTCCATTTATTTTCGTAAAAAATTAGACGATTCGCTTTATCTTTCGTCAAATTATCTTAAATTAGCTATCGATTTAATTACAAGACGCTCTATAAAATCACGCATAAAATACGCATACACACAAATACATTAAAAAATAAAGAACCATGAATAAAAAAACTACTACTATTAAATTATTGTTTATTGCTTTTATGCTGCAGACTTCTTTTGCTTCAGCACAATCAACATATGCAGACATATACACTATTTTTCAAGCAAATTGTGTTACTTGTCACGATGCAAGTAGTCCGGCCGGTAATTTAAATCTTATCGCACCATCTGCAACAGTATACACCAGCATCGTAAATGCAAATCCAACAAATCCGGTTGCTTTAGCACGAGGCGACAAACGTATCAAACCGGGTGATCCACACAGAAGTTTTTTATTGCGTAAGTGCCAGAACGGATTGGATCCCGATAATGGTTTGTTAGCAGGTGAAGGAAATGCAATGCCAGAATCTCCAAGCCCTCCCTTAACAAATAAAGAAATCGAATTGATTCGTCAATGGATTTATGCAGGTGCTCCTCAAACAGGAAATGTGGTTGATACTGCAGTTGTTAATCAATATTATAATGGATATGGAATCACAAGTGTTGCTCCAGCTCACCCATTACCAACAGCACCCGGTTCATTTCAAGTACACGTAGGAAAAATTTTTTTAAATGTAAGTTCAGAAGTGGAATATTTTTTAAAGCATAATTTGAATCTACCTGATACTTTAGAAGTAAATCGTATCGAATTGTTTTTACCAACTCAATCACATCACTACATCATTTATAAATTTTTACCTGGAGCTGCTGCTACATTTTCGGATGCAATTCGTGTTCAAAATCCTTCAACCGGAGCTGGTTCATCTGATGGCTACAATACTATGGTGAGCTCTTTTCAAGCTTCCCGAAACGATGTGTTACCACCTACAACTGCTTATCAGTGGGAAACTAGCACCGTATTGGATTTAAACCATCACTTCTTTAATTCAAACCCCGATTCGGTTTTGGCTACTGATGTATATTTTAACGTTTATACACAACCAAAAGGCACCGCTGCAAGTATTATGTATAGCGAAATTATTACAAACACAAGTATTTTTATTCCAAACAACAGCACCGATATTTCTTTCTCAAAATCAGATTTCAATGCTTCTGCTTCTAATATGTGGAACATTTGGTTGCTATCTTCTCATACCCACAAGTACGGTGTTGATTTCGACATCTTCTTAAGAAATCCAGGAGGAAGTACAGGAACTCAAATTTTTGAAGGTTACTATAATAGTGATTATACTTTCAATCAAGGATATTATGATTGGGAGCATCCTCCTGTTAGATTATTTGACCCATTGTTACCGATGAATCCGAGAGATGGACTTATCCAAACAGCTAAATTTAATAATAACGGACCATCAAGTGTATTCTTTGGTTTGACTACAAATGATGAGATGATGCTGTATTTTGTACAATACACGTTAGGCACTTCTATTGTTGGAATAAATGAAAATGCTGCCATTGAAAACAAAATCAATTTGAATGCATTTCCAAATCCGTTCAATAGTTCTACTCAAATTTCTTACGAGCTAAAAGAAAATGCAGCAGTTACAATTGCGGTGTATGATGTTTTAGGAAATAAAATTGAAACGCTTGCAAATAATGAAACTCAAAACAATGGAAAACATTCAATTGAGTTCAATGCTAAAAATCGTGCAAAAGGAATTTATCTTGTATCTGTTACAATTGATGGGCAGACATATACAAAACGAATTGTTTTAGCTGACTAACATCATTTTAAAATACAATCATAAAAATCCCGCTCCGTAAATTACGGAGCGGGATTTTAAATTTTCTCCCTTCTCCTTGACCAAGGAGAAGGGCTGGGGATGAGGTCTTAAAACACCTTACTTGCAACTCTTCTGGTTACTTCCGAACTTCCCATTGTATAATAATGCAAACACGGAGCTCCGGCTTTTATTAATTCTTTTGATTGATTAATACACCATTCAATTCCAACTTCCTTTACTTCAGCATCCGTTTTACACTTTTCTATCTCTTCCAACAATCCTTGAGGAACATCAATCTTAAATATTTTCGGCAAAATGGTTGCCTGTTTTTTGGTTGTGATAATTTTTAATCCGGGAATAATCGGAACAGTTATGTTTTGCTCTTTACATTTTTTCAGGTACTCGAAATATTGAGCATTATCAAAAAACATTTGAGTAACAATGTATTCAGAACCTGCATCAATTTTTGATTTCAAATGCTTCATATCCGAAATCATGTTAGGTGCTTCGAAATGTTTTTCTGGATAACCAGCAACGCCAATACAAAAATTTGTTGGTGCTACATCTGCTAAATCATCATCTATGTATTTACCTTTATTCATGCTTCCGATTTGTTTTACCAAATCAATAGCATACGCATGTCCGCCCGGCTCCGGAACAAACTCCGGTTCACTTTTAATGGAATCGCCTCTCAAAGCCAAAACATTATCTATTCCTAAAAAGTGCAAATCAATCAATGCATTTTCGGTTTCTTCCTTACTGAAACCACCACAAATAATATGAGGCACAGCATCCACGTGGTACTTATTCATAATAGCAGCACAAATCCCAACTGTACCCGGACGCTTACGGATGCTCACTTTTTCTAAATAACCACCTTCGCGCTTTTTGTACAAGTATTCTTCACGATGATAAGTCACATCCACAAACGAAGGTTTGAATTCCATTAATGGATCTATTCCATCAAAAATAGATTGAATGCTTTTGCCTTTTAACGGAGGAAGAATTTCTATTGAAAAAAGTGTGGACTGAGATTGTTTGATGTGATCGGTTACTTTCATAAGAATGGATTTGCAGATCTATCTGCCGACAGGTTAAATTAATTTTCGAGTGCAAAGTAAAGGCTTGAAGGCTTAAAAACCAAATAAATGTTTTGGCTTATTAATTACACCTCCAGCATACAATTGTTTTGCCCCTCTGGGGCAATGGATTCAATCCTAATTTGTTTTTCTAAAAATGCTAGGCCTCGCTGAGGCTTTATTTACAAGTAAAATGATTTTTCTTGAACACGAATGAAAACTCTTTTTACAAAACAGAGCTCCAAAACAAAACACACCTGACGAGTCGGATGAGGTAGGTATCAAGACCCAGAGGGGTCAAATATTAATAGAATAGAAGTTGCAATAATTAAACACGACCCCGAAGGGGTCGAACAATTTAGTAACCCAATGCCTTTTGACATGTAGTATTTCCAGTTATTTATTCGCATATTATTAGTAAATTCGCACTCCTTAAGAAGAAAGTAAAGAGAAATGGAGAACATTAGAAATTTTTGCATCATAGCACACATCGATCACGGAAAGAGTACCCTTGCCGATCGTTTGCTTGAATATACAAACACTATCAACAAGCGCGACATGCAGGCACAAGTGCTGGATGACATGGACTTGGAGAAAGAGCGTGGAATTACTATTAAAAGTCACGCCATTCAAATGGATTATGAATTGAATGGCAAGAAGTATGTATTGAATTTAATTGACACCCCTGGTCACGTTGATTTTTCTTATGAAGTATCCCGTTCCATTGCCGCTTGTGAAGGCGCTTTGCTAATTGTGGATGCGGCACAAGGAATTCAAGCACAAACCATTTCCAACTTATACCTTGCTTTAGGAAACAATCTAGAAATTATTCCTATCCTCAATAAAATAGATTTGCCCAGTGCTGAACCCGAATTAGTGAAAGACCAGATTGTAGAATTATTGGGCTGCAAACGTGAAGAAATTATGTCGGCATCCGGTAAAACAGGAGCAGGAGTTCATGATATTTTAGCGGCTATTGTGGAACGCATTCCAGCTCCCAAAGGAGACCCTAAGGCGCCATTACAAGCTTTGGTTTTTGATTCTGTATACAATTCTTTCAGAGGAATTATTGCATATTTTAAAGTTACAAACGGAACCATAAAAAAAGGCGATAAAGTAAAGTTTATGGCTACCGATAAAGAATACAATGCCGATGAAATTGGTGTTTTGCGTTTAAAACAAGAGCCCCGCAACGAAGTAAAAACAGGTGACGTAGGCTATATCATTTCGGGAATTAAAGATGCACGAGAAGTAAAAGTAGGTGACACCATTACCACTGTTGTTAATCCTTGTGAAGGGGGAATAAAAGGATTTGAAGATGTGAAACCAATGGTATTTGCAGGAATTTACCCCGTGGATACCGAAGATTTTGAAGAACTGCGTTATTCAATGGAGAAATTACAATTGAATGATGCTTCTTTAACATGGGAACCAGAATCCTCTGCTGCATTAGGCTTTGGATTCCGTTGTGGATTCCTTGGAATGTTGCACATGGAAATTATTCAAGAACGATTGGAGCGGGAATTCAACATGACCGTTATTACCACCGTTCCAAACGTTTCGTACCATGCATACAGCACAAAAAATGAATTGATGGTGGTAAACAATCCATCCGATTTACCCGACCCAAGTAAGTTAGACAGAGTTGAAGAGCCTTATATCAAAGCACAAATCATTACTAAATCAGAGTACGTTGGAAACATTATGAGTTTGTGTATTGGCAAACGTGGAATTATTACCAATCAAATTTATTTGACAACCGATCGTGTTGAATTAATGTTTGATATGCCCTTGGGAGAAATTGTATTTGATTTTTACGACAGATTAAAAACCATTTCAAAAGGATATGCTTCTTTTGATTATCAACCATTGGACTACCGTCAGAGTTATTTAGTGAAATTGGATATTCTTTTAAATGCAGAGCCCGTGGATGCATTGTCATCATTGATTCACAGAGACAATGCTTATGAGTTTGGAAAAAAGATGTGCGAGAAATTAAAAGAATTGATCCCTCGTCAGCAATTCGAGATTCCTATTCAAGCTGCTATTGGAGCAAAAATTATTGCCCGTGAAACCATCAAAGCGATGCGTAAAGATGTTACCGCAAAATGTTATGGTGGTGATATTTCCCGTAAACGTAAATTGTTGGAAAAACAAAAAGAAGGAAAGAAAAGAATGCGTTCGGTTGGTAGTGTAGAAATTCCGCAAAGTGCATTTATGGCGGTATTGAAGCTGAATGATTAACACAGATAACGTCCTTCGATGTGTCTGCTTCAACGCAGAATGCTCAGGGTGACGCACGAATAACGAATCTGTACTATATGTTTAGCTGTGTGTTAATTTCGGAGCGCGATCAATTCCCTTATAAAATTGCTTTCAATTTCCCTTCTCCATTTGGAGGAGGTGTCCGAAGGACGGATGAGGCAGGGGCTAGGGGGATTTAGCAGATCCCAATTGAAAATCCAATCAATTCAAAAACGGATTACTAAATTCTTTTTTACTTATAAAAACAGAATCGGTAAGTGTATTTAAAAACGCCATAATTTCTTTTTTCTCAACTGAAGTAAGCTTCACACCTCCTTGATAAGCATATCCCATTTTAGAATCAATGTTCGCACTCACATGAACTCCTGAGCTATAAAAATCTAAAACATCTTCCAAGGTTTTAAATCTTCCATCATGCATATACGGAGCTGTTAATCCAATATTTCTCAATGAAGGAATCAGAAATTTTCCATTGTCTTTTTCATTTCTTGTGATACCCCCTCTACCTTTATCTTTATAATTTTTTGCTTCAAAAATAGAATCCAAACCATTGTTACTAAATTTCAAAGTAGTCAACAATTGATTTCCATCTGTTGGATGACAATGCTGACAATCACCTTTTATTTGATTATTCATCAACAAAAATCCATTAAACTCTTCTTTTGTAAATTGCAATTCTCCCTTTGTAGCCTTATCAAATTTTGATTGATAAGAAATGAGTGTTCTAAGAAATTGTGCAATTGCATTTTTTACCATTGTGCTGTCAATTTTTCGACCCCAAAGTTTTTTGAATTTATTTGAATAAAATTTGCTTGAATTTAGCCTTTTCACCAAAATTTGCCAATCCATGTTCATCTCACCTTTTGCGTTAATTGGATGAGAAATCTGATCTTCAACAGTAGAAATTCTACCATCGTAAAAAAAAGAAGGCGACCAAGCAAGATTGAAAAGTGGCATTGCATTTCTTGCAGTACTAATATTATTAACACCAACACTAAACTGTTTTGGCGCATCACTAAAAGCATTTTTTTGATTGTGGCAAGAAGAACAGGAAGTGCTACTATCCGAACTCAGCAAGGGGTCATAAAATAAAAATCGCCCAAGCTCCGCACCTTCTTTAGTAACAGGATTTTTTTCTGACACTGGCATAGGCGGAAAAGAGTTCAGGTCAGGGAACTCATAAGGTGTGGTAGATACTCTACTTCCAAGAGAAAGAAGTAAAACAACCACTAGAAGCAAGATGGTTCTCCTTTTTTTCATCATTATTTCTGAATGATAATCGGAACAGTTTCTGTTTTTAAATTGGATTTAATTTTCAGAAAATAATTCCCTGAAGGATATTTTGAAGTATCTATCCAAAATCGGAAAGGAATAGTTTTCCATTCTTCCACAATTTTTCCTTGAGCATTTATCAATTCCATTTTTTCAATAATATGAAAACCATTTACATGCTGAAGTTCAATATTTATTTTGTCTTTAGCAGGATTCGGATAGACATTGATATAAGTCTCCTTTTTCTCCTCTTTTACAGGATGAGTGATTGTTAAGTGTGCATGCAGATTGTCGATCATCCATCCTTCTTTTTGATTATCTATAGAATCCGACACAAAAGTGAACCTTACCTTTACACTGTCAACCACAGTTGCTATCCAACTTAAACTATAACACAACCAAATATCCTTCCAAGTAGAATCGGTTCCACTCAAAGCGTAATCTCCCGTTACAAGCGTATCCTGACTACTTGGATCAAAACCAAAGTAATTATATACGTATGGATTGTTGAAAGCATTTTGCCATGTGACTCCATAGTCAACTGAAAATTCTACTTTTCCACCATCACGTTTTTTATCCATGTCCAGCTTTTGTTTCCACTGAATTCCAAGTATTCCATTAGCTGGCCAAGTGGGCCCAATATCAAAACTAAAGATAGATGTGTTATTCACTGGGTAATAATTAACAGTATCTGTCACCAAAACATTCCTAAAAGTGGCGGCTGTATCAAAAATTACTTTTCCCGGTTCACCCACCTGCCAGATATTACCAGCAGCTGTATCGTACTTCACGAGGAGAGAACCACCCCAGCTCATTGTGAAAGAAGAATCGGCACCATCAAAATATTGATCTAACCAAGGTTGTGCAATACTTTTATTGTTGAAGAAAAAAATGGCAAAAAGCAGGATGAGTAAGTGTTTTTTCATAGAATTGAGTGTTTAATTTTTTATAATTTTCTTGACCACACTATTCCCTCTTTCATCAAATAATCGCACAAAATAAATTCCTTCTAATTTATCCGACAAATCTATTTCCGTATATTTATTTTTAACGTCTGATTGATAAATTATTTTTCCTAAAACATCTGTGATTTCTATCGAATTGAATTGCCATTCTGTTTCTATTTGAAATTTTCCATTGCTTGGATTTGGCATTAAAATAATATTGACCACCATTTCTGATTCATTTATCCCAACATTGTATGCAGCACATGGAAAGCCACCCCATGGATAAACAAGTGAATCGCGAACAGAAAAACACAATAGTTCTCCTCTACTCTCAAATAAATCATAAAGTTTGTAAAGCAGTCCATAAGTAGATCCTATTCCTTCTATTAAAGAAACATGATTAGTATACATTGAAAGTCCATCGATATTAGAAATAACAAATCGCTTATGGTATATCCCATTAACAAGAACAGAATCAATAGAAGTCACAACATTCGTCCAAGGGTAAAGTGAATCAGTATGGTTATTGAATGTTTCTGGAAGCGTGTCGCCTATGGCCAAATTAAAATCATACAATAAAGTATCTGTTATTTTACCTGGCTCGAGGTAGTAAATTTTTTTAGCGAGTGTATCTTCTCGAAAAGCGCCATTATATATTCCAACATTATAGTGAGATAAATAATTCCAACTATTTATACCGCCCCAACAACCCCAATAGGAACCTGAAACAACTGAGGTATTTGGCATAGAATGATTAACACCGGCATGCTTTAACTTGTGATAGCTCATCAAGCCAATAAGAGTATCTCCTGTAATGGTCAATTCATAATCATTACAACAATTACAAGTGATATCACCATTATTTTCTCTCCACTTCGCACTATCCGTTGGAAATGGATGATATACCCAGGATTGCGCACTCAATTGTGAAAGAGAAAATAAGAATACTGTTAAAAGTAGAAGTTTTTTCATGTTTTTTAATTTTTAATGAGTTTTCTCACAACACTATTTCCTTTTGGATCACTTAATCGAACAAAATAAACTCCTGCTAACTTTTCTGATAAATCAATTTCAGGTGATTTATTTTTTAGTTCGACTTGATAAATTATTTTTCCTAATACATCTGTGATTTGAATTTGACTTAACTCAACTTCTGTTTTTATTTGAAATTTTCCGTTGCTTGGGTTTGGGAATATTTCAATAGTTGACAATTCGAGTTCGTGGATATCAGTAAATAAGGAATTACAACTAGTTCCATCAACAAAAGGAGGCAGAATAGGGCCTGCCGCAAGGTATGGTAGTCCGTTTATTGATGCACAAGCAAGAAAATAGCTCCATTGATATTCAAAGAAAAAATAATGACTTACAGGATTGTAAATTTGGCCAACGCCTTCTATGAGTGGGTGTATTGTTATATTAAAATTATCACCCACCCCATAATAGTAGGGCCCCGGACTTGCACTATTAACTGTAACGCCAACCGAATCAGGATTACTATTTCTTACTGAACCACTAAAATTAAATCGTTTGTGAAAGAGTCCATCGTGAGGCATTAAAACACTATCAATTGAGGTAACCCAAGCAGTATCAACTGTTGCGAAAGCAACTCCTGAAACTGCTGTAGCAACTAATGGTTCATAAAAACCAAAACCGTTAGCACTATTAACTGTATCGCCAACCGAAAGATTAAAATCATATAGTAATTTTTCCATTCCTGTTGAAACAGAATATATAAATACTTTTTTATTTAAGGTATCATTTCGAATTGCTGCCGTAATAATAAATGGACTTGATCCCGAATAAAGTTTTTTATAGCTATAAGCTCCAATTAGAGTATCTCCCTTTACTTCAACTCTATGGGTCTCATAAACTGAAGGAGGCGAAGAATAATCTGTTTGGGTCCAACCATAAATAATCATGCTTCCCGGAAAAGGAATATATGCTGATTGTGAGCGCACAGCCAGAGAAAAGCATAAAAGGAAGATAAAAAGTAACAGTTTCTTCATTCAGGAACGATTAGTGTAAGGCTAATTTAAATAAACCCTTCTCAGTATCCTAATATTAAGTAATGGACGAGGTCATTTTTGCAAGGAATACTAAAAAAAAGAGAATTTCTTTAAAAACCCTGTAACTTTGCCATTCCTTAGTCGTCTTATACCTGAAATCGCACAAAAAACGCTACAATGACTGTCGAAGAATTCAACAAAACAGTTGATTTACATGCAGATAATCTTTACCGCTTTCATCCTGAAGAATATCAAGGATTCGGAGAAGGCGCGCGACATTGTGCAGGATACGTATGAGAAAATGTGGTTGAAAGTGTCGGAAGTGGCAAGTACCAACGCCAAATCCTACATGTTTACCACCGCTTATCGCACCATGATTGATAGAATCAGAAGAGATAAGAAGCAGGGCGATATGACGGATGCAAATTTGAACAGCTTAAGTTCAAACCGACAGTACAGCGATTTAAAAGAGATATTGAATGAAGCTTTAAATAAATTACCTGAAATACAGCGCTCCGTAATACTCTTACGCGATTACGAAGGATACAATTACGCTGAAATTGGCGAAATAACTAATTTGAGTGAATCACAAGTGAAGGTTTATATTTTTAGAGCAAGAGGGTTTTTGAAGAATTATATTGGAGCAATGGAAAATGTAATATAACCTCATCCCCAACCCTTCTTGACAAGATTAGGGGCGTTAGGTGAGAAGTAATGAAAGATTAAAAACTAGAAATAAAATAATTAAACGAATCAAAAAGGCCCTCTCCTTTGGAGAGGGATTTAGGGTGAGGTCTATGAATATTAACAAAAATAACTACGAAGCGTTTTTCCTTGATTATCACGAAGGAAATCTTTCACCTCAACAGGTGGCCGACTTGTTATTGTTTGTTGAGCAACGTCCTGAATTAAAAGAAGAATTTGAAAGTTTTGAAAATGTAACCTTGGATGATTTATCTGCTATTCCTTTTGAAGATAAATCTTCTTTGAAAAAAGAAATCACTACCGAAAATAAAGAAGAATACTTTATTAAATCGATAGAGAATACATTAAGTCCAACTGAAAAAAATTTATTAGACATATTTATAAAACAACATCCCCAACTTTTAGTCGATTTACAATTGTTCCAAAAAACAAAAGTAGCGGCTGACATGTCTGTCGTTTTTGAAAACAAAGAAGCGCTTAAAAGAAACCTCAGCCCTGCCCTCTCGACCTCAGCCGTCCTTCGAACACCTTCTCCAAAGGAGAAGGAAACGACTCCCGACATACAAAATTGGGACGAATTGCTGATTACTTCGATTGAAGGAACGTTGACTAAACAAGAAAGTGTTTTCTTAAACCAACAATTATCTGTTGATGCAGAAATGCAAAACGAATTTTCTTTGTACAAACAAACAAAATTAGTAGCCGATACTACTATTGTTTATGAAGACAAAGAAGAATTAAAACGCAAAGAAAGAAAAGTTGTGCCTTTCTTCTATTATGTTGCAGCCGCAGCGTCTATTGCTTTGTTGATTGGATTGTTCTTTATGTATAACAACACCAAAAACAACGAACAAAATTTTGCAGATAAAACAAACGAAACAAAAACAGCTCCGATTGAAAACAAGAACTCAAATGCTCTTGTGAAAAATAATCAGTCAATCGAGAGCAATGTTGTTGCTTCAAATCAAACTGCAAATGTTATAAAAAGCAATGAAGTGAAAATTGTTCGCAACCACAACTCTCAAAAAGTCCCTGTTATTGTGAACGAGCAGCCTGTTATAAACATTGCAGAAAACAAACAAGAGAATAACGTTGAACTTGCTCCAAAAAATAATTCAATCGTAAAAGTTGAAGAACCAAAAACAAATAACGAACAGCCAATAGCAATAGTTGAGAACAAAAAACCAACAACTAATGTCACCCTGAGCGCGTCATCCCGAGCGGAGTCGAGGGACGAAGGGCAAAAACAAAATGCTTCCGAATTTCTTTCTTTAAAAGAAGTGGTTGCACAAAAATTAAAAGAAAAAACATTGGATGAAGAATCACTTGCTGTACAAAAGCAAAATGGTCGTTCAAAAAAATTCACAGGATGGGATTTAGCTCAAATCGCAACCAGAGGAATCAGTAAAATTACAGGAAGAGATGTGGAAGTAAAACCTACTTACAACAATGATGGTGATGTAACGGCTTATGCATTTGGCGGAGGATTACAGGTAATGAGAGGAAAATAGGTTACAGATAACTAATCAAAACGAATTTACCAATCTGTGTGTGTTTGCTAATTTGTTAGAAGAACCAATTCCCCTCTCGAGAGGGGCTAGGGGTGTGTTTTTGTTTTCGGTAGCGAGATTCTTAATTCGTAGCTTTAGGATAGTTCACCGTATAATGCAACCCTCTACTTTCTTTTCTTTTTCTGGCGTGTTTGATAATAATGTAAGCCACATTGATAATATTTCTCAACTCACATAACTTCGG
>Ga0163149_10000582_pt1 | contig 48370 bp, 48 predicted proteins | sample OliLakLV19MP5G1_FD_148604 | JGI IMG/M metagenome (GOLD analysis project Ga0163149, IMG submission 148604) | Freshwater microbial mat bacterial communities from Lake Vanda, McMurdo Dry Valleys, Antarctica - Oligotrophic Lake LV.19.MP5.G1 | ecosystem: Environmental > Aquatic > Freshwater > Lake >...
GCCCGCGGCCGCAGAATGGTCGAGGGCGGTGTTTGGACCGAGTGATACCGTGCTTTTTCCCCGACTGTTGCGAGCGGCGCGACGTGGTACCCTGCCACGGATTGAGACGGACCAGCCGGTGCTGGGTGATCTGATCTACATCGACTCGCTGGTGGACTATATCGTGAAAGTCGCCACCGGGCGGCACACTGGACTCTTTCAACTCACCAACAATCAGCCGGTCCTGATCGCGGAGTTTCTCACCGATATTTTTCGCCGGCTTGGCGTAGCTCCTCCAACCCGCACAATCAAGGCAGCATCAGCCCTGCGGCTGGCTTCAGTCGTGGAAACACTTTGGCGGCTAGCACCGTTTCTCGGCGAGCCGCCGATCACCCGCTTTGGCGTGGGTGTGATGGCATATTCCAAAACCTTCAATGTCGGGAAAGCAATTCGTGTTCTGGGACCACCTTCGGTCGCGCTGGAGGAAGGGGTGGCCAGATTCATCGAGTGGCAGAAACCAAAAATGTAATGGAGGCGTTCTCCTGGCTTTCCCTCCTCTATGGCTCGCAGTTTCTCCTGAAGGCTGCGATGGCCAGCCGCCATTCCGCCGCACCCATGCAGTTACTGCCGGGCAGAGAGAAATCAGTCACCATCGTCCAGGCGATTTTGAGCGGCGACCGGACGCTCGCGACCACCTTGGAGGCCAATTTGGCGACGGTTGGCGCGGCGGCGTTTGTCTGGCTGGTGGATAATGACGACAAGGAGGCGCAGGCAATCGCAGGCCAGCTAATGGCAGTGCATCCCGCCGTAGACCTGCAAGTGGTCGTTTGCCCGCCACCACCCGATGGAATAAATCCAAAGGTGTTCAAGCTCGAGCTGGCACTCCCGCTGGTTCAGCGTGAAGTAGTGGTGGTCGTTGACGACGATACCCGAATTAGCCGCAGCGGGCTGGCTGCGTTGATCGATGGCCTGGACGGCGGCGCAACCATCGCGACCGGGTTGCCCTGCTACGTTCCGTCAAGCGGCTGGCCAAGCCAAATGCTGGCGGAGTTTGTCAACGACTCCGCCATCAACGTGTATCTACCGGTAGCGTGGATGGGGGAACCCTTCGCGTTAAACGGCATGTGTTTTGCGATGCGCACCCATGAGGTTGTCCGGCTGGATATCCCGAAAATGATCGGCCCGTGCATCGTCGACGACCTGGCTCTGGCCGAATTGGTACTACGGTCGGGCGGTCGTATCAGGCAAACCGCTCAGCCCCATTTTATCACTACACATGTTGATTCTTGGCGGCATCTGGGACTCCTGCTCCATCGGTGGTTCGTATTCGCCCGGCTGTTAATCGATGCACAACCGACCCGCCGCCGCGCTGGAGTCATCATCGCCTACGGACTGCCGCCTCTCTTGCTTTGGACGTTGTGCTTAAGTATTAACACTTGGATTGAAGTCTATCTGCTTTCGTGCCTTCTTCTCTTGCGCAGCCTAACGCTTGGGTTTCTCCAACGGAAATTTTACGGTTGTGTGCGCCACAATCCGCTAACTTCAATCCTCCTGGAACTTGGGCAACCATGCTTCCTGATCCTCTCCTATTTCAAAAAATCCATTCAGTGGCGGCGGCGGCGAATCATGATCCGGCACCTGCGCGATTTCACCTACCAATGAATTCAAGCCTGCAGATCGGTTTACTCACGGGACAAAGTAACCCCCAGAGCTGTGAACTCAGCCCAAGGCAGCGGAGGTTCCTAAGCCAGTTTAATTTTCCTGGCCTCACCCTGATCCCACTCAATTTCCCTTACAGTCCGGGTGAACCCCACCGCGATATGCCGCTTTTGCGCGCGAGCCTGGCAAATTTGCGACAGTTCCTCGCTGCCCGCCAGCTTCACACGGATTCGGCGGTGCGCGCGGCGGTCATCGCGGTGATCGAGCGCGCACCTCGAACCCTGTTCATCAGCGGGAGTTGCGGTTTGCACCTGTACAATTCGCTCCGTTTACCCAAAGTGATCGAGGCGCGCGTAACGGTGCTCGCCTTTGGCCCCGTCAGCCTGGGCGTGCCTCGCTGGAGCCGGCTGATCGCGGTGCAGGGTCGGAGGGACTGGCTTTCCCGGCTGTTTTTCCGACCAGTGCAGCACCGGATTTCCTGTTCGCATATGAACTATCTGGACAGACCTGAATTCACCGGCATTGTCCGCGATACAATCCTTGACCAATTGGCCCCCAACTAATGCAGCAACATTTTTCCATCATGGGCTCCGCGCGATACCTCCCCCGTCGCCGGATCACCGCAGAGGAGCTTGATACCAGGCTGGGACTGCCATCAGGCTGGACCCTGCAGCACACGGGAGTGGCGGAGCGGTTCGAAGCAAGAGATGACGAAGGCCCCGAGACAATGGGGCGTGAAGTGGTGTTCGCGGCCCTGCGGTCGGCCAACATGAGCCTGCGAGAAATCGATCTGATTATCGACGCCAGCTTGTCCCTCCAGCAACCCATCCCGTGCAACGCCGCCCTGCTCAAGGCGGCACTTGGCCCTGAGCTGGGCGGCATACCGGCGATTGACGTACATGCAAGTTGCCTCGGGTTTTTGGCGGCGTTGCAGGTCGTCAACGGTCTTTTCGCGGTAGGCGCGGCGCGGCGCATTCTGGTGTCTTGCGTCGAAACCCCTTTGCGTGGCGTTAATTGGGCGGAACCCGAAAGCGCCTGCCTGATGGGCGACGGTGCAGCCGCGTTTATATTCGAGGCTGCGCCACCCCGGGCGGGGGCAGCGTTCCGCCTGCAAACGTTTTCAGAGGGCGTTCACCATTGTGAAGTCAAGGGAGGCGGCCATCGTCAGCCACCTTTCGACTATACCGAAGGCCGCCGGAGTGACTATCTTTTCCACATGGAAGGCGGCGCTGTCCACAAACTCGCCAGCCAACGCCTGCCGCCGATGGTCGCAGAGGTGCTGGTGGCGGCGGACTGTGCTCTCCATGAGCTTGAGATAGTGCCTCACCAAGCATCCGGACCGGCAATCGAGTTCATGGCGCGCCGCCTCGGGATCAATCGAAACCGCCTGCACGCAAGCTTGGCGCATCACGGTAATCTTGTCGCCGCAGGAATTCCCTACGTGCTTCATCAGGTGCGGGCCACAAAACCTCCCGGAACCCGCGTAATGATCGTGGGCACCGCCGCCGGCTACACGCAGGGAGCGGCGATTTTCACATTGTGAGCCTCACCGTGAAATTTTTTAATGGGGGCTTCTGCCGCCAGCTTTTTTACTTGGTGGATCGGAAGACTTGGCGGTGGGGTCGGTTCCAAGCGGTTTTCCTGGCGATCGCCCATCCGCGGCTTGGCTGGGTTCTTGTGGACACAGGTTACGGCAGCCGCTTCAAGGACGCCACGCGGAGGTTTCCGCATCGATTCTACCGATGGGCGACCCCGGCCACATGCCCGCTCGGCACAGCAGAGCAATTGCGGCTTGCAGGCATCGAGCCGGAGGCGGTGAGGCATGTGATCATGACCCATTTTCACGCCGATCACGCGGGTGGCCTTGCCGATTTTCCACATGCCCGGGTCCATTACCACGAAGGTGCACTCAGTACACTGCAGTCTCTTTCGCCACTCCGCCAAGTTCGGGCCGCGTTTCTCCCCGAATTGATGCCAACTGGCTTTGCCCAACAATCCGACCCGGTGGCCGCAGCGGCTTTTGCCCACGACGAGAAAACCGGGCTGCGCACACTAGACCTTTTTCAGGATGGCACCGTGCACCTGGTTGATTTGCCGGGACATGCACCCGGTCACTTGGGTGTTCTGCTCGAAACGAGTCCACGTCCGCTGCTCTATGCCGCCGATGCCTATTGGCTCCGCACTCAATTGACCGAAGGGGTCACGCCATTAGCACTGGCAATGGCGATGCAATGGTCTCCGCCGGATTATCTCGAAACGATCACACGCCTCCGCGTCCTGCTGCAAAAAGGAACTTACGAAATCGCCGCCTGCCACTGTCCGGAAACCCAGCGCCATGTCGAGGCTTCGCATTGACCTGGTTGCGCCACCGTTTCACGGCCACTTACACCCAATTCTGGGAGTGGCGCAGGCCCTGCAGCCTGTGGCGGAGATTTGCCTGCTCTCAACAATAGACGCGCGAACGGCGGCGCAGGCCGCCGGTGTACCGTTTGCTCCGGTCATAGAACGGTGCGCCGCCGAAGTGTGGGCGGTGGCCAACCCGCCCCAACGCGTAGGAGGGAATCCAGTCCGTCTCTGGCACCAACTGGAGAAAAATCTCTCTCTCCTGCCAGAACTGCACAGCGATCTTACCCGGCGGTGGACCAGCTCCCGGCCGAATATGGTGATTGTTGATTTCTGTTTACCTACGGTGGGCGCACTCGCCCGCCGCCACGGAATCGCTTGGTGGACCAGTTGCCCATCCCCGGTTGCCATTGAAACCCGTACCGGCACGCCGGGCTACCTAGGCGGTTGGCCACCACCCAAGTCGGTATTGGGCCGGGTACGCGATGCAGCGGGCCGCCGGCTGACCCGTGCCTTCAAGCACGCGGTATTCCAGCTTTTGAGGCCGCGTTTCGCCAGACTCGGCATCGACCGTCTGTACCGTCCCGACGACACCGAGGCAGCTTATTCCGACGAGATGATTCTCGCTCTCGGTTGCCGTGAGCTGGAGTTTCAGCGCGAATGGCCGGCAGCGGTGCGTTTTGTGGGGCCGATGCTCTTCACTCCGCCCGGTGGCGAACAACCTCGGCTCGATCCAGTGCGAAAAAATGTACTGGTAACAATAGGCACCCATTTACCCCATGTCCGGCGCGATTTGGAACGCAACCTGCAGAGCTGGGCGCAGTCGGCGGAAGAAATCGCCTTCCATCTGACACTCGGCGGCACTCCCACCAGCGCGGCTACCGGAAACTTCGAACGCTATTCCTACCTGAGTTATTCCCAGCACCTGCATTGTTTCGACGCCGTCGTGCATCACGGGGGCTCCGGCATCACTCATCATGCGCTGGCCGCTGGCGTTCCGTCCGTGGTGTGGCCACAGGATTACGATCAATTCGATTTCGCCGCCCGCCTGTCCGCCGCCGGAGCCGCGATCCGGTGCGCCGGCGCGGACGAGGTGCCCGCCGCGCTCAAGACCGTACTCGGCACACCGGATTTCAGGCGAGTCGCCCGGCATTTTGCGCAATTACTGCGCGACCGGGATCCGGCAAAGGAAATTCGCAGACTTTTTCTCGCGAGTAGTTTTTAGGCATTTCCATTCAACGTCCGGCAAGCTCAGAGGGCGCTTTAAAAGAGTCAACGAGCAAGCCTGCGGAGCATGATTCGGACACCGCCTATTCATGAAGGGAAAGAGGTGGAGGTGACGGCGGAGATGACGCGGCGGGCGTGATCGGCGGCGAGATCGGCGATGAAATGTGAGCGGCGGGGGGGTCTTCACTAAAAATGGGCGGTTTGAAAACCATGGCGGCATTTTCTAAAAAAGCCGGCGGTCGGTGAAGCAGACCGCCGGCTTGAGCGTCGAGGCTCAGACCTCCTGACCCCGAGGAATGAGGATGAGCTCAACTCTACCGTAAATCGAAAAATACATTTAACGCGGAGGGCGCGGAGCCTGACATGATTTCACTCCGCGTCCTCCGTGAACTCCGCGTTAAACTATCTGGTGAGGGCAACTGTTTCCTGATCGCCCATTCACTGGATGGTGTCGTGAATTATTCGCGGTCGGCTGAATTTCCGGGTGGTGGGGTCAGGAATATTTTTCGTCAAGCCAAGCAATCCGGGCTCAAGTAGGTTTGAAGAGGTCTCGCGAAGGAGTCGAAGGGAGCGAAGGAATCCGAATTAAATGGCCTTCGTAACCTTCCCATCCTTCGCGAGACAATTCTTGCGTACAGGCTCAGCTCGATTCCTCGCTCCTCCTCTCTCCATGGGCTGGGATCAGGATGTCTGAACTTGATCTGCATGACCACCCCGCACGAATCGTCATGACCGGGCTGGAAGTGGTGCTCCGCGAAGCGAGGCGTGCCCACCTCCCCGTCGTGATCATGGACCGAAAAATTTCGACAGCAGATGAATCACTCTACGTTACATTCATTGGTGCGGATTTATATAACCTTCGACCTGAGGAGTGAAGGTTTCCTATGTGATGGTTTCTTGATCGTCCCTCTGTGGTCCGATTGCCGAATAGAGGGTTACTTGAAGCTTATCGTGATCTCCAATTCTATCCCGGTGCTGCGCTCATTGCCGCTCTTGCTAAACACCGACGGCTCGATCTCCCAGCCATGTCCCAGAGGGACGGCAACGCCAACATAGGTGGTCGTGGTCTGGTAGTGGCGGCTGGATTCAAAGGCGTCGCGAAACCGGACACTCACGTAGGGCTCCCAGCCATTGGCCAGCTCATAGGCGAACTTTGGCTGAATCGTGAAGAAAGGGAAATCGGGTCCGCCCGAGTTGTAGGCTTTACCCAGCGAGACGCGCAGCGACGGTTCGAGGCCAACAAGCTTCTGGAAATAGCGACGGTAGCGTACTTCCACTTTCCCGCCGGTGGCGGCGGACGCATCGTGGTCCTTGGAGGTCTCAAGCTTGAAGTCGAATCGGTTCATTCCTTGGCGATAGCTGAAAATGCTGGCCATCGAATCCGAGTAGAAGTCCGCACCGCCCCGGACTTGGACGCGCTCGTGTTCCGGCTCGAACGTGAGGCTCCAGCCGTCAGCGGCGAAGGCCGTCGAGCAGTAAAGCAGTGCGCAAAGCACACCCGCAGTTAACATTCTGTTCATGGTTGGTTTGGTCTGTCGCATCATGGTTTGTCTCGTTGAAAAGGGGAAGGGCTCTCGTGGGCTAGCGCCTCCGGGTGATGGCCGGCGGAAGCCTGAAATGGTGGTCTGGCGGTGGGGCGCGCGCCAGACCCGGTTACTGATAGGAAACTGGATTATCGAATTCCGGGAGGCTCCGGGGATGGCGTATAACAATTGGAAATAATTCTTGAGCGACTATTTCAAGATTTTAACTTCATCAGGTTTCAATCTGTAATTTATCATGGTGCCTTCTTACCTGTCAGTATTGGTAATATAATCCGTCATTAGCCTGTGGTCATTTGTATGAATTATGGCCTCTTCGGTCGCCCGACTAGCCGACTAGTTCAACGGGGGCGTAGCCTGCTTCCGAAGATATTCTGTCCATGAGGCTTCATCGGTGATCTCCCCATCACCCGCCCAGGCAAAGCCAGCGCGATAGTTGAGACGACCGTCGGCATTCACTTTGGTGAAAACCAGCGCTTGGCCGTGCAGTTTTTCGGGATCGGTGGCGGCGAGGCGGTCGGTGCGGAGGATCTGCTTCGCCTCAAGGAGCACACCCGTGCCGAGGTTTTTGCCGTCGAGTTGTTCGTAGACGGCGATGAACCCGGCCTTGGGCTCAAAAATCATCTGCGCGGCTGCGCCCTGCGTGACGAGGCCGATGGCGATCTCGAGCGGGAACTGCGCGATGGGCAGAGCACGGCGGTCTTTATCGTGAGAGAAAAACAGCGTTACCTCGGTGAAGCGCGAACCCAGACGCAAGCGGGTGATCCGGTGTTCATAGACGGGTTTGCCGTCGAGTTTGATCGGGTAGGCGTAGACGGTCTTGAACTCGGCGATGTTGGGCGCGGTCCAGAGGATCGTGGGATAAACGTAGGTATCGGCGGTGACGAGTTTGCCGTCGATCCACAGTCCGATTCCGCCGCAGCCGCGGGAATCGCCGACGTGATAACCATCATAGCCTTCGCCGTGATCCTGGTGGTAGCTTAGTTTGGCCAAGCGATCCTGATCGTACCATTTGTCGAGGATGGGATAGGGCACGCGTTTGCACCAAGCGTCCATGCCGCTGTCCTCGAGGCCGGCGCGCAGGGCGGGACCGTAGACGCGGAACGCGATCTTGTCATTTTCCCAAGCGAGGTCGTCTTTGCGTTCGGGGACGAGGCGGGCGTAGGCGCGGGGCGTCAGGGCTTCGGTCGCGAGCACGGCGTTGGCCTGCGCGAGCAGATCGGCGGGGAGAACTTTAGCCGCGCCGCCGACGGCGCGCAGCACTTCGCTGCCCGCGAGAAGGAATGCGCCGGTGCCGTAGTCTTGGATGGATTCGGCGGTGAGCGGGGCGGGCGACGTGCCGATGGCCTGCACGTAACCGACAAAGCCGTTGGGCTTGGTCCGGGTCAGCAGGCCGGCCCAGCCACGTACGATGGCGGGCCAGTGCGTCGCGCGATCCAGCAGCCCGTGGTTCACGCCCCAGGCGAGACCGAAGACGAAGAAGCCGCTGCCGCTCGTCTCGCCGAGGGGAATGTGGGTCGGGTCCAGCATGCTCGGCAGCCAGAGACCGTCGGGTTGTTGCGAGGAGAGAATGGCTGTGGTCATTTCCTTGAACAACTTCTCGTAGAAGCCGCGCGTGGGGTGATCAGCCGGGAGGTGCTCGAGCATGAGGGCGAGACCACCGTAGACCCAGCCGTTACCGCGGCTCCAAAAAGTCATTTTGCCACCGGGGGTCTTGAGTTTGAAGAAGGTGGCGTCGCGGTAGAACAGGTGTTCCTGCGGATCGTAGAGGTGATCGTAGGTGTAGCGGTATTCGTGATCGAGGAAGTCCAAATATTTCTTGTCGCCGGTGACGGTGTAGAGGCGGGCCAGCGTGGGCGGGGCCATGTAGAGCGCGTCGCACCACGTCCAACGATCAATGACCGTCACACCGGGCGTGGTGGTTTTTTTGCCGAACTCCAATGCCTCGGTCACCGGATGCGAGATGACGGTGTCGAGGCGTTCCTGCATCGGGGCCAGCCGCAGTTTCTGGGTCGGGTCCATCAGGTAAACATCGAGCCAAGCGTGACCGACGGCCTGATCGTCGGCGTGATAGATGCGGTTGGCGGGCATCCAGCCGGACTGGGTGCCGAAGCGGAGCACGGCGGCGAGATACTTGGCGTCGCCCGTCGTCGTCGCGGTGCGGAGCAAGCCGTCGTAGAGCGGAGCGATGACCCAGTCACGGGTGTCGATGCCGCTGGGATTCGCGAGATGCCAGTCAGCGGAGCGTTTGAGGGCGGCGCTGATGTCGGCGGGTACGGGGTCGGCTAAGGGAGCGGCGGCATGGACGGAGGCGATCCAGAGGCCGGCGAGGAGAAGGGCGGTGAATGAACGCATGGGAGGAGGAGATAGGGGGAGAAATATTTCACTTCAAGCGTGGAGTGGCCCGTGACGGGCGCGATAACGATCCAGCGAGCACCGCAGCGAGTGGCGGCGACGGGCTGTTAATGTAATCGGCCGGACACCGCCTGACTTCGCGTTGCGGAGGTTTCGCAAATGGCGATTCCGAGAGAATTTAGCTGATCAGCGGGCGGGAGGCCATGCCTTGCACAATCTCATCGCTCGCGGCAAACCACTTCCAGGCGAGATCGATGTCGAGAAAGACTTTCATCATGCAGGGGGCGGAGGGGCCGAACTGGCTTTCGTACATCCGGCAAATGCCATATTCCGCGATGCCGACGACGACGATGGCGGCCCGGTATTTTCCGCTGCCATTTTTGCTCCAATAACCGGCGACCGATTGGATGAAGGCGCGGACGTCATCGTTAGTGACTTTGTTGAAGTCAGCCTGACGGTAATCCCAGAGCGCGTTCATATTCGGGTCGAAATGAGGATCTGCGTACAAATTTTTGAGAATCTCGCGAAATTGCGGCAGGTTTACCTCGCCGGAAATCTGGTGAATCCGTACTTTTTTTTCCACATCAAACTGGGTCTCAATGTACATCATCGACCGTCGGGCTTCCTCATTTTTTCGTTTAATATGTGCTGCGGGCGCTTCATTGATAAATGTTTGATAGTGCGCGAAGACGGTTAGTCGAGTGCAGATTAAGCTTTAATATGACAAGCGCCGCTACCTTTCAGGCGGTTCCAGCCAGATGCTTGCGGAACAGCCAGCGGGCGAGGGCCGGCATGAGCAGCATGGCACCGAGCATGTTTACGAGAAACATGAAGGAGAGGAGAATCCCCATGTCGGCTTGAAATTTCAGGGCGGAAAACGCCCACGTTCCCACGCCGATCGAGAGCGCGAAACCGGTGAAAACCACGGAAGTGCCCATCGTGGCAAAGGAGGTGCAGAGGGCGTCTTCGATGGAAAGTCCGGCCCGGATTTTTTCCAGCACAGAGGAACAGAGATAGATTCCGTAGTCGACGCCGATGCCCACGCCGAGCGCGACGACGGGCAAGGTGGATGTCTTCAACCCGATTTCGAGGTACACCATGAGGGCATAGGCGAGGTCGGAGACGATGATGAGTGGCAGCACCACGCAAACGGTGGCTTTCCACGAACGAAAAGAAATCAGGCAAAGGACGATGATGGCGGTGTAGAGCCACATGATCATCGGAAATTGGGCGGCCTCGACTACTTCGTTCGTGGCGGCCATGACGCCGACATTGCCGGTGGCGAGTTGGAATTTCACCAGCTCGGAGGTGTTGGCGGCGCGGTATTCCTTCACGGCGGCGATGACGCGCTTGATGGTTTCGGCTTTGTGATCGCGCAGATAAATCATGACCGGGATGACGCTGCCATCGTTGTTGAGGAGACCGGAGGACGTTTCCACGGGGGAGACGGCTTGCGCAAGGGTGGAGGGATTCCGCGGGATAATCCGCCACTTCAGGCTGCCTTCATTCCAACCGGCGTTGATGGTGCGTGCGTAGTCGGTGAGTGCGAGGGTGGATTGCACGCCGTCTACATTGCGCATTTGCCAGGTAAAGCGATCAATCTGCTCCATGACGGCGTGATCGATCACACCATTGGGTTTGGTCTCGGCGATGGCCGTGATGGTGTCAGCCCCAATCCCAAACTTGGAGGTGATGACCGCAGTGTCTTGATTGTAGCGGGAATTCTGGCGCAGCTCGGGGACACCGGCATGCATGTCGCCGATTTTAATTTCGCGGGCTTTGATTAAGCCAAAGCCCCACAGCGCGAGGGAAACAGCGATGATGACTACGGAACTGCGTGGGCCCATGGTGAATCGTTGGAGGCGGCGCCAAGTGGGTTGCAGGGCGAAGCGCCGGAAGTTCACTTTGCGCCGAAAAGTCTGATTCATCGTCGTGTAGCTCATGAGTACGGGGAGCAAAAATCGATCGGTGAGGATGATCAGTGTCACGCCGAGGCTGGCGGTGATGGCGAGTTCCTGAATCACCGGCACCTTGACCAGATAAATGGTGAGAAATCCCACGGTGTCGGTCAGAATGGCGACGGTACCGGGAATGAAGAGATTACTGAACGACGCCCGGGCGGCTTCGCATTCGGTTTTGCCAAACAAAACTTCGTGGCGGAAGGAGCGCAGCATCTGCGTGGCGTGGCTGAGGGCGATGGCGAAGACTAGAAACGGCACGAGGATCGACATCGGGTCGATGCCGAAGCCAAGAAGGTTGAGCAGACCCAGTTGCCAGATCACTGCACAAAAAGAAGTAATCAGCGGCAGGACGGTTAAACTTATCGATTGGGCGAAATACCAGAGCAGGACGGCGGAGATGGCAATGGCGACAGCGAAAAACATCAGTACCCCGCGGGCACCGTCCGTGATATCGCCGACGATTTTGGCGAAGCCGATGAGGTGTACGCTGATGTCGGCGCTTTGGTATTTGGTGCGGATGTGGGTCTCGAGCGCTGCGGCGACCTTGGTGTAATCGAGTCGCTGGCCCGTCTGCGGATCGATTTCCAGCAGCGAAGCGATGATGATGGCCCCCGTATAATCATTGGCGACCAATTGGCCGACGCGGCCGGATTTTATGAGGTTTTGCCGAATGCGTTCGAAGCCCGCGGGAGTGGGTTGAAAGTCCACGGGGATGACGCTGCCACCCCGGAGTCCGTCTTCCACTACTTCGATAAAGCGGACGTTAGGCGTGAAGATCGAAGTGACTTGGGAGCGATCGACGCCGGGGATATAATAGGTTTCGTCGGTGACCGCTTTGAGTGTCTTGAAAAAATCCGGCGTGAAAATATCGCCGTGAGCCGGCGTGAGGGCGATGACGATGCGGTTGGCGCCACCAAACTGATTTTGGTATTTCTTGAAGGTGGTGATGTAGTCGTGCTCGGTGGGCAGATGTTTAGTGAAACTCGCATCGACGTGGGTGCGCGCGGCAAAAAAGCCAAGGACCACCGTCACCAGCGCGAAGCAGGCCACGGTGAGATGACGATGGCCAAAGATGAAAGCTTCGATCCGTTTCACGGTGTGGGGGAGGGAAAGTGGCACGGGTCTCCCGACCCGTGGGCCAGAGAATCACGGGCCGGGAGACCCGTGCCACAAGTGAGCAGCCGATGGCCGTGCGTTGGGTGTGGCGGTTGCTGCTGCGCGGTCATGGGTTTGGTAAGCTGAGCCGCACTGCTCCGGCTTCGCCCACGGCGACAATGGCTCCGTCATTCGTTTCGATCAGCGCGGAAACGCTGCCGCTGAAATCGAGAGGTTTCCAGTGGCTGAAAGTGTTCCCTTGGTCGCGGCTGATAAAAAAGTTTCCGCCTTGGCCGCCGAGCACGATCACGCCCGAGCGCAAGCGGGTGCCGCCCATGATGAGGGCCTTGATGTCGCTGTGGTGCGGGGCCCAGGTTGCCCCGTGATCGTTCGTGGTGAAAATATGACCGCGCAGTCCGTGGACGATGCCGCTCGCTTCATCTACGGGTACGTAGCCGAAGAGCGATCCGTCATAGGGAACTGCCGAGGGTTGCCACGAGCGGCCGGCATCGGAGGAGAGCAGCAGGCTGCCGCTTTCACCGGAGAGAAACAGGCGCCCGCTGGAAGAAGCGGTGAGCCGGTTATAATGGATATCGTTGGGGGACGGATTGCTGGTTTGCCACGTTTTTCCGCCATCGTTGGTGCTGATGAATTTGCCATAAGCCCCGACGGCGAAACCGCGCTGGGGGTCGAGAAAGAGGACGTCGAGGTAGATGGTTTCAAGTTCGGTGCCCGGGTCCTGCCTGAGCCACGTCTGCCCGCCATCCGTGGTGTTTAAAATAACTCCATCATGGCCCACAACCCAACCGTGCTGGGCATCGGGAAACGAAACCCCGGTGAGCATGGCGCGAGTGGGCACGGGGCATTGCGTCCATGATTTCCCCTCGTCCTTTGAAAGCAGAATGTGCCCGCGATCTCCGACTACTACGAGATTTTTGCCGGCCTGAGTCACGGCGAGGAGCAATGCTTGGGCGGCGAGGCGTGCGGGTTCGGCTGATTCGGCGGCGCGGAGTGGCGGAGTGAAAGTGAGGGTGAGGAGCAGCGCGATCGTGTGGAGGGCCGAGCTCCGGCGAGGCTGTGCTGCATCAGGTGGAACCCGGCCTCCGGACGGGTTGGATGGACACGGGCGAAAACAAACGCGTCGGGAGGCCGCGTTCCACCTCAATCCAATTGCGCTGAGACAATCGCTGGTGGCGCTCATCGTTTCGTCGATGGATTTTGTTGAGGCTGGGGAGACCCAAAAAGGCGGCCGGTTCAGGGCCGCCTTTGTTGAAACCGTTTAGCGGACACCGTCTTGGCGCAGGGCTCCGGGGGAATAATCCTGCGGGGTGCGTTTCAGCGTGTAGTCGTACATCTTGTTTTCGTTATCGAGTCCGATGGCGACATAGCGGCCGGCGATGAGATCGGTGTGCACTTCGAGGGTGCTCCAGAATACGAGTGCCTCATAATAGTTGATGCAGTGGGCCTCGGAGACGCGCCAGAGCTGGCCACGGCTGTCGTATTGGTCGGCTGCGAGAATCTGCCAACTGTCTTCGTCGACGTAGAGGGTGCGGCGGGAATAGATGTGGCTGGTGCCTGGCTTGAGCGTGGCGTCGACGACCCAGACCCGGTGGAGTTCATAGCGGGTCAGGTCCTGATTGATATGGAGCGGCTTGATAATTTCCTTCACCTTCACCTGATTGCTGTGGAGGTGGTAGGAATTATAGGGGACGTACATTTCTTTTTTGCCCACGAGCTTCCATTCATAGCGGTCGGGTGCGCCGTTGAACATGTCGAACTGGTCGGAGGTGCGCATGCCGTCGGCGTTAGTGCCGGGGGCATCGTAGGCGACATTGGGGGCGCGGCGCACGCGGCGCTGGCCGGAGTTGTAGACCCAAGCGGCGCGTTCCTGCTTCACCTGATTCAAGGTTTCATGGACGACGAGGATTGACCCGGCCTTGCTTGCGGGGGCGAGGGTGGCCTGTTTGAAAAAGAGCAGGATATTATTGGCGGCGATTTGCTGCATCAATTGGTCGGCGGGCAGATCTTCGCGGCAATAGTTGAAGAGAAACTCATCATCAAACTGCACGAGCGTGTAGCTGCCGTCGCGCTGGGGGGCGGCTTGGGCGATGAAGCGCTCGGCGGCGATGCCGCGATAACGCGTGAGGTGATTCCACACGACTTCGATGCCGCTTTGCGGAATCGGGAAGGGAATGCCGAGGACGGAACCGTTAATGCCGTTGCCGCCTTCGGACAAAGCGGTGCCGGTGGCATTCTTTTTCGTGGCAGCATAAACCCGCTGGGGATTTGAGGCGGTGCGGTGCGAGGGGAAGACCGGGATGGAATAATCGGCGTAGGCTTTGAGCAGCGCGAGCTGGCCGACGGTCAATTTCTCCGCGTACTGGCTCGCGTTGGCCGGCGTGATGGTGAAGAGCGGCTGCTCACCGGCGAAGGGATCGGGATGATGATCGCCGGGTTTATAGCCGGCGGGAGCGGTGGTGATGCCGCCGGTCCAAGCCGGAATCGTGTTGTCCGCATTGCCCGCTTTTTCGCCGCCGAGCGGCGTGAGGTCTTGGCCGAGGCGCGCGGCCTCGGCTTCGGTGATGGCGGCGGAAAGACTGGCGGTGGAGAGCAGCGCGCCCAGAACGGTGGAAAGGATGATTTTCATTTTCGGAGGAAGGGATGAAGAAGGGTTCATGGCGGCGGCTTAGAAGGAATATTTCATGGTGGCCGAAACATAATCGCGGTCAGAGAGCAGATTGAAACGGCTGCCGCCGGAGAAGGCCACGTAGCGCGCTTCAAAGGTCCACTTGTTTTGAAAAGTGAAGTCGGCGCCGAGTGTGAAGGTCTTGCGGCCATGGCGAAAATTGCCGAGCGGCAGCGGCGTGTTGCCGGCGATGTCGTGGGCAAAGGCGATGAGGGGCGAGACGTTGACGCCGGCAAAGGCGTTATTGTAGTCGAGTTTTCCGACGACTTGATAGCCGGCAGAAAAGCGATCCGCAAAGGCATCGGAGGGATCAGCGGGAGGAGGAACGCCCGAGGCGTTACTGCCGGAGGCGTTCATGTAGGCGATTTCTCCACTGAGAAAAGTTCCTTGGCCATCATAACGGAGGGTGCCCTTGGAGCGGGGAATGTTGGCTTGGACAAAACCAATTTCCGCCAAGACGGTGCTTTGACTGGCACCGAAAAATCCGCGACCCACGCGGGTGGCAGTCATCTGGCCGGTCCAGACTTTGTGGCGACGATAGCCGGGGATGTAGGTGTTGAGCTGGCCGAGGCGGTTGCCGAGCTGATTGTTGGGCCCGTAGGTGGGGTTGATGGAGGAGAGGGCGGTGAAGAGAAGCTCCGCGTCATCGATCTGGAGCGGTTGGTTGGAGCGATAGCTGAGCTCGCCTTGGACGGCGATGCCTTTGATGCTGGTGTTGAAGCTGGCGCCGATGAGATGAATATCTTCGGGGAATTCGATGAGGTAGCGGCCGGTTTGTGCTGCCGTGAGAAAGCCGATGGTGCGCGCGCCGCTGGCGATGCTCTGCGCCGTGGGATAGTAGGGCTGGTAACTGGCGGGCAGGGCTCCAATGGGCACGTTAGTGAGCGCGGCGCCGAGTAGCGTGGAGAGGACTGAAGGCGTGCTCGCCCCGAAAACCGGCGCGAGCACCGGTGCCAGATTGGTGGTGCCGAGTGAGGTGGCGGTGGCTACGACGAAGGAGGAACTGATCGCATCGGTCGGCGTGCGCGCTGATACCATCGGCAGCCGACTGTGATAATTCATGTAGTACAGGCCGAATTCCGTCTGGTTTAATTTTTGCGCAAGCCAGCGGAGGTTGACGCCATACTGGCCTGATTTCTTGGGTTCATTATCCGCGCCGCGTGAGATGGAACCCAAGGCGGATGTGTCGGCGATGGCTCCGAAGCCGAGATAAACTTTCTCGCCGCCCTTGGCTACGAAGTCATTCGTGCTGAAATAGGAGCCGGGCGGATCGACGCGGGTGCGGGTCCAGTCGAGCAGATAAAAAGCTTCCGCCGTGAGATTGTCCGTCAGGCTCAGTGAGCCGGCGATCATGTTGATGGGGAGCAGCGCTTCTTTTAGCTCGGAGCCGGGCGTGCGGAGTTTGGCCACATCGATGGGGTTGACGGAGTTGATTCCGTTGGGAATGAACGTGCTTTCGCCCCAGCTTAGCACTTGGCGACCTAAGCTGATCCGGGCGGGCATCGTGCCCAGTGTCGGCTTGAAATAGATATATGCGTCGAGGAGTTCGGCGCCTTGCGCGACGAGTTTGCGCGCTTCACTGTTCAGGGGTGTCTTGTAGCGGGCGCCGTTGGCATTGGTGATGTCCTTGAAATAATATCCGCGAACGAAGAGGCCCACGTTTTGATAATCCAGTTGGAGATCGTGGCTGGCTTTGATGAGGGAGGAGACTACGCCTTTCGGGTAGTTCAAGTTGCCGTCATCATTATTGGCGGAACGTTGCAGGCCGGAAACGCCGTCGAATTTATTGGAGATACTGTAGAACGTCGGATCAGGATCGTGCAAGCGATAGAGTCCACCGAGGGAGAGTGTCGTGTCGAAGCTGCCTTTGGCTTCGCCTAATTTGAACACCACGGCTCGGGCGGTAATGGGGAGAACGGAAAGGGCGAGAGCCGCAAAAATTGCTGGCTTGGCCCGATGAGTGAAGGAATGGATCAGTTTCATGCGGTGGGGTGATCGGCCTCGCGAGGAGGCATGGGGGTGAATTTGCGCAACCGGTTTTTGCTTTGATCTGACTTGAACTGGCGGAATGAAGCGGCTTACCACGCCGGACTTCAAGTTTTAACTCACCGGATGATTGAAGGTTAAATACATTAGCGTTTTGACGCGGACGCCATATTCGTAAGCGTATTCCGCATCCATGGAAGTCGTCACGCATATCCATATCAAAGGCGCCCGGGAACACAACCTGCGCGATTTGGAAGTGCGGATCCCGCGGGGAAAACTGGTCGTCATCACCGGGCCGAGCGGCTCCGGCAAATCATCCCTCGCTTTCGACACGCTCTACGCCGAGGGCTACCGGAAATACATGGAGAGTCTCTCCGCGCAGGCCCGGCAAATCCTCGAGCAACTCAAACGACCCGACGTTGACTTCATCCACGGACTCTCGCCCGTGCTCGCCATCGAGCAGCGCACCGGTGGCGGTTCGCCGCGCAGCACAGTGGCCACCGTGACCGAGGTGGCTGATTACGCGCGCTTGCTTTGGGCACTCTGCGGCGAACAACGCTGCCCGAAAGATGGTGGCCGGGTGGAGAAACGTTCGCTCGACGACTGCGTGGCGCAGCTCTTGCGCGAGGTGCCGGGCGAGCGCGCGGTGTTGCTCGCGCCTTTCATGCGCGCGAAGCCCGCGGTGTTGCGCGACGAAGTGCCGACGTTGCGCCAGCGCGGGTTTCAGCGCGTGCGTATAGCGGGCGAGATCAAATCGCTCGACGATCCCAAGCTCATTCCCAATGGCTCCGCCGAGCTCACCGTCGAGCTCGTGCTCGACCGCCTCGTCCTCCACGCCGATCAACGCAGCCGACTGGCGGACTCGCTCGAACTCGCTTTTCGCGAAGGGCAAAACCGCGCGAGCGTGCTCGTACAAAAAAACGCCGAAGCGCCGTGGCGCGAGATTTCACTGAGCCAGAATCTTTCGTGCGCGATTTGCGGCGATGTGTTCGACGCGCTCACGCCCCGGCATTTTTCCTTCAACCACACCGAAGGCGCGTGCCCGGAGTGCAGCGGCCTCGGCCGACAGATGACGTTCAGTGACGAACTCGTAATTGCCGATCCGGAGAAATCCGTGCGCGAAGGGGCGATCAAGCCGTGGCGCATCGGTGGAAAAAATCTCATCATCAAGCACAACGCCCAGCTCAGGCAACTCGCCGAGCAACTGCCCTTCGACCCCGAGACGCCGTGGAAAAAACTCCCGGCCGAGACGCGCAAAATCATTCTCCACGGCTCGGGTGAGCGCGCGTTTAATTTCAAGCTCCGGCGCATGCGCGAGCCCAAGTCCATGCCGTTTGCCGGCGTGATCGCGGATCTGATGGAGAGCTACCACCACACCGAGAGCGACGGTTTCCGCGCGCGGCTGACCGGCTACATGGTCAGCGGCGAGTGTCCGGTTTGTCACGGTCGGCGACTCAACCCGCGCAGCGCGGCCGTGCAGTTGGGCGCGGGACAAGTAGTCGGTGGAACCCGGCCTCCGGCCGGGTTTTCTTCTGTGAACCCAGCCACCGGAAGTTTTTCTCCGTTGGGCTACGCTGAATTTCTCCAGCTCGATGTGCGTGCGGCACTCGCTTTTGTGCGCAGTCTGCCCGGACGACTAGCGCGGCTCGATGCGGTCGAAGAACTCCTCGGCGGCGTGGAGCAACGACTGCATTTTCTCAGCGAAACCGGGCTCGGTTATCTTACGCTCGAGCGCGAATACAGTACGTTGAGCGGCGGCGAATCGCAGCGCGTGCGCCTGGCGACGCAGCTTGGCATGGGCTTGGTGGGCGTGATCTACGTGCTCGATGAACCGAGCATCGGCCTCCATCCGCGCGACAACCAAAAATTGCTCGCGACCCTGCGCGACCTGCGCGATCGCGGCAACACCGTGGTGGTGGTCGAGCACGACGAGGAAACGATGCGGATTGCCGATGAACTGATCGAGCTTGGGCCCGGTGCCGGTCGCGAAGGCGGGCAGATTTTATTTCAAGGCACGCCCGCCGAATGCGCGAAGCTGCCCGCCTCGGCCTCGCGCACCGGCCCGTATCTCGCCGGCACGATGCGCGTGATGAAGGACGTCAAGACGCTGCTCGCCGACGGCCGTTGGCTGACGGTGCGCGGGGCGACCGAACATAATTTGAAAAACGTCGACGCGGCTTTTCCCGTCGGCTTGCTCACCTGCGTGACTGGGGTTTCCGGCTCCGGCAAAAGCTCGCTGGTGAACGATATTCTCGCCGTCGCCACCGCGCGCAAACTCAACGGCGCCAAAACTCTGCCCGGTAAACATCGCGGCCTCGCCGGTCTCGAGCATTTTGAAAAAGCGGTGCTCGTGGATCAGGAGCCCATCGGCCGCAGCCCGCGCTCGAATCCCGCCACGTATGTCGGGTTGCTCGATTTGTTGCGCGAGTTGTTCGCGAAGGTGCCGCTCGCGAAAGTGCGCGGCTATAAGGCCAGCCGGTTTTCCTTCAACGTTCGCGGCGGCCGCTGCGAGCGCTGTCAAGGCGATGGGCAGATCAAACTCGACATGCAATTCATGGCCGATGCCTACGCGCCCTGCACCAGTTGCAACGGTCGGCGCTTCAACCGCGAGACACTCGAGGTGCGTTTTCATGGGAAAAATATCGCCGACGTGCTCGGCCTCACCGTACGCGAGGCCATGGAACTCTTCCGCGCGATCCCGCGCATCATGGAGAAACTCGGCACGCTTGACGCGGTGGGGCTGGGTTATTTGCAGCTCGGCCAGTCTGCCACCACGCTCTCCGGCGGTGAAGCGCAGCGACTCAAACTTTCGCTGGAACTGAGTAAACGCGAACAAGGCAAGACGCTCTACATCCTCGACGAGCCCACGACCGGACTGCATTGGACGGACATCCAGCATTTGATGGCGTTGCTCTTCAAACTCCGCGATGCTGGCAACACGATCGTCATCATCGAGCACAACCTGGATGTGATTGCGCTGGCCGATTGGATCATCGACCTCGGCCCGGGTGGCGGCCCGGAAGGCGGCGAGATCGTCTACGCCGGCGAGCGCCACGGCATTGAAGGGGCCATGAGTTCATTGACGGGTGAGGCGCTGCGGCAGTGGCATCGATGATTCGCCTATCGCCGCTTCAGAGATCCTGATTCCGAGGAATGAGGGTGAACTCAACTCTGCCGCGAATCAGGATAAAATACATTTAGCGCAAAGCCTGACGTGATTAGGGAAGTGCACGGGTCTCTCGACCGTGAGGGAGAGGATCACGGGTCAGGAGACCCGTGCCACAAGCGCGGATCAATTCACGGATAAAGACTTCAGGCTGTTTTTTCTGTATCGGCGTTTATCCACGAGATCAGCGGCATTTTAGGAGTGCACCTGCCTCTGCGGTGGTGGAACCCGACCTCCGGGCGGGTTCTGCCGCGAGAGCCGGCACCCAGCGCGCCCGGAGGTCGCGCTCCCCCTCCGATACCGTTCATCCGGTTTGCGCCGTGACTGGTTCATCTCGTTCCTCATTCCTCCTCCGCTCTCCTCGAACTGGGCGGAATTTTCTGTAGTTGTTTCGCGAAGGATACGAGGGGAACGAAGTTTTACCTGAATCGATTTCCCTCAACAAACTCCGCGGTTCTCGTGGATAGGCGCGGATACAGAAAAATCGGCTATTCTTTCTCCGTGAATTGATCCGCGCTTGCCGGGTCAGAGCGTAAGCTTGCCTGCGGTATACGGACTGATGAGGCCATGCACGATTAGCCCGGGTAAATCCACTTCAGTATTTCCCCGGCAAAAAACGAACGGCAAAACGTCAATCCGGAGAACGGCAGGATTGCTCTGCCAAAGCGCAGCCGCTGTCCTTTGGTACAGTGATCGGTTTCTTTTGGGATGTTCCGCACCTCTGTCCACGAAACGGGGGTAACTTCACTGCCCATGAGGCGTATGCTTATGGGGCGCGACACACCGTGATGTTTTTCGCGTATCACTTTCGTCACATTCTATTCATTCTCACTGAGCCTCCAAAACAGGGGAATTCGCCTCACGGGTGCAGGCAGGGTGCGTCCTGTTTCAGCGTCTTTGGGCGCTATGGCAGATTTGAATAAAAAGGGGCTTGCTTCGCGGGGCGGGAATACGCGAAATCCGACTTTGTTTGGCTTAATGCCGCTTTAGCTCAGTTGGTAGAGCGACTCATTCGTAATGAGTAGGTCATCAGTTCAAATCTGATAAGCGGCTCCACTTTTTTATAGTTGATCAGGCCTACGGTCTTCAGCCGGGTGGGGATCGAGAACCTGGGCCATTGGGGATTCATCCTTTACGTAAGACTGGGTCAATGAAGGTGGATGAATTCAGTGGGCAGGATAATCTGCGGTAATCGGCCGCATGATTGGATCGGCTTTTTGTCCAGTTTACCTCAAAGGCAGGTAATGGTAGGTGAAAGCCCCATACCAGTCCGGTCACGGGCAGGGTAAATTCTGTCGCTCAACTATGGATGTGAAAATTCTATCTGCTCGCGGCGTTACCGATTTTGAGGTCAGGCGAAAATCAACCATGACTCTGGACAAACCGGGGGATCAATCATGGGTATCTGCACGTCCCATCTAATTCTCCAATGCGCAAATATATCATTCTTTTTCTCCTCGGCACCATCATCACGGGCCTTCTTGGTTTCCTTGTTTTGGAAGGGACCGGCGCTGCGGTGGCGAAGCTGTTTTTTATCGGCTTCGTCATACTCTTCGTGGGTTCGTTGCTTTATGATCCGCGACGCCGACGCTACGAGATTTAATCAGCTCCAAGCGTTCAGCTCCAAGAGTGAGTCCGGTGGCTTGCCGCGACTGGCGCTGACTCCGGTGAAGCATGTCGCACCGACTGATGGTCCGCCTTCCTGAAGTGTCGCAGCGGGCCGTATCCTTTCGAACGTAAGCGAAGCAGTCAGCGAAATAGTGAAGGACTGAAGTTTCGCTCAAAATATTTTCATGAGAGTAACACCCCATAGCCGTCTGGTGCCTGAGCGGCTATCTTCACCTGATGATCAATCTTCCCATGACAACTACGACATCTTTGAAGTGGTGTGCTTTCCGCTCCATTCCCTCATTGGCCAAAGCGGCGGAGGTTTCGGCGAACTGCCTTTTCTCTCTGGACACGTTAGAAGCCTCCTATTCTCCGACCACCACAAGTTTTGCCCTGACCGAATGTGAGCATTCGGAAATGTGGCGCTGGGCGATTGTGTGTCCAGCGGGACTGATTCTCGATGAGGGCCGGGAACCAACCCAAGTGCTGGCCAAGCTGCATGCGGAGGAGGCGCTGCAACTCGTGGCGGCATGAATACCACGGAAGCGCGGTCGTGCCTGCAAATCGCAGGCGGGTGGAGTTATTCCAGTTATGATTCACCGTAGATGCCGGTGGCTTGCCGCATGAGGCCCTGAGCGAAGTTGCACGGGTGCCGGCCGTGATTGCGCTTATTCGGGTAGGTTGCGAGCTTGCCTCGTTCTGCTGGCCAGCAGAATAGCGCGACCAGCGCGTTACCTACCACGGAACGAACCCTTCATGCTCTTTGAGTCCGTTGCCCCGGAGCTTCCCGGGAGCATCTTTTACTCTGGCCGAAGCCGAACTCAGGCGCAGATGCCCTGCTGCTGAACTGATGACCGGGCATGGTCGAGCCATTCGTAGGGAGAGTCCTTCGGGTCAAATTCGGGATAGGTTTTCGCAAGCATGTGACGGAGTTCTTTCCGCGCCCGCCCGACCCGGCTTTTCACTGTCCCAATTTTGATGCCGAGCACCCGGGCGATTTTTTCATAGGTATATTGGCGCACATTGCGCAGCATCAGGATTTCTCGCTGATGCTCGTTGAGCATGGCCATGCATTCTGCGACCAAGGCGGTAAATTCCCGGGTCGTGGTTTCGCGCACAGGTCCGGGGGAATCGCAGGCTACCAGATCGGCGTAGGTCGATTCACTGTCCGCGTTGATGGAGCAGTCGAGCGACTGGGTCGTGTGACGGCGGCGGCGGAAAAAATACCAATAGCGATTGCGCGCGAGATTGAGCGTGATGCAGTGCAACCACGCAGAAAGGGAGGACTCGCCGCGAAACAGGGCAAGGCTCCGGTGCGCCCGGATAAAGGTATCCTGGGCGATTTCCTCGGCATCGGCGTGGTTGCGCAGCATGGATAGCGCGATAGCCAGCATCTTGGTGCGGTAACGCATCACGATTTCTGCGAAGGCGGCCTGATCGCCCGCATTAAAACGGCGCACCAGAATGGCGTCATACAACGCCTCTTTGCGAGATAGCGCGCAACGTTCGTTGCGCTCAGCGGTGAGGGAGGAGGAGGGAGAAGGAGAGAGGTAAGCGACCATAGCGATGACACCAGAGTAGCTGGAATTCTCCTCGGCGAGAATGGGGTGTTATGCTACTGCCCTCGATGGTACGTCCTGCGCGGTTCACAGCATGGGTGACCGGGGCCGGAGCGCGCTCTCGGTGAGTTTTTGCCCGAACGATCGTTGCGCAAAAACCACCGGATCAATTTCCAGGCTGAGAGCAAAATCATGCTCGAGCCACTGCGCGAGTTCGGCGTTGTGGGCGGGAGAATAGAAAATCAGATTGAGTTCAACGTTCAGTCGGAGCGACCGGTAATCGAGATTGGCCGAACCGATCATGGCCGGGTTATCATCGGCCAGCGTAATTTTGCATGATGAATTCCGGCCGAGTATTCAAAGATGCGCACCCCGGTGGCCCACAACTGATCATAGTAGGAGCGGCCGACGGGCCCGAGCCAGGAGTGCTCGTTTTTCTCGGAAATGAGCAAGCGCTCATCGACGCCCCGGCTGGCCGCAAGTTCCAGCGCGGTGAGCACGACGTCGTCCGGGACAAAGTATCCGGTGGCGATCCAGACCCGGGCGTGGGCGCCGTTAAGCAAACTGACGATGGACTTGCTGAGGGGTTCGTTGCGCCGGTCTGGTCCGCCCAGGATAATGTGGGCGGGAGGAAGAGCGGGAGCCACCGGAACGGGAAAAACAGACCGGATCGGAAATTTTTTCAACCGTAGCAAAAAACCAATCGTCGGCAAAAACCTCCTGCAGTTCGGCCGCGATCGAGCCGTGCATCTCCACTTGGACATCGCGCCATGAGCCGAGCGAAGGGTCTGTCCCCTCATATTCACGCCCGATGTTCATGCCGCCGACGAAGGCGATGGTCCCGTCGATGATCTGGAGCTTGCGGTGATTCCGCAGATTCATGAAAAAGCGGAGACGCCTCGGGTCGAGGCTTTGGAACCAAGAAAAATATCCACCGGCCTGCTTGAAATCTGTCAGTAGATTTTCGACGAAACGGTGTGAGTCCACCCCATCGAGCAGCAGGCGTACGATCACCCCGCGCCGGGCGGCGGCCGTCAGCAATTGGAGCATGCGGCGGCCGGTCTCATCGTCCTGCCAGATATATAACTCCACATGGATATGGTGGCGGGCCGCCCTGATCCGCGCTTCGAGTGCCGGATAAAATTCACTCGCATTGCGCAGGATTTGCCGACTCCCGGCGGAAGAAGCCGGCAGATGGTTGATCCGCGACAGCAGTTGCAGGTACTGGTGGTCACGGCGCGGCGTTGACGAGTGGCCCGAGCGGAAAAAAGATTCCGCCGTTTAAGTCTGCGGCGCTTCAACCGGTCCGTGCCGAGAGCGCAATACGCCAGAGCTCCGAGGCAGGGAATGAAGAGAATGGCCCAAAGCCAGGCGAGGGTTGCGGCCGGTCGCTTTTTGAGGAGCAAGAGATGAGGAATGAATCCCCAGGTCGCCAGATAGACCAGGAAAAGAAATGTTTTCATGGGTCGGGCCTTTTATGGCCGCGCCGTCCCCATGCCGCGGGCAATGATTTTCGCGGAGAGATTATTTGCCGCGTCCACCGAGAAATAAGCCGAGGATCAAGCCGGTGCCGAGCGCGACACCCAAGGCTTGATAAGGATGCGCCCGGATGGTGGCATCGACCGATTTTGCGTGGGTCGCAACGATTTGTTTCGCGCTGGCATAAACCTTGTCGACGCTCTGGCGCGCAGCAGCCAGGCGCGCGAGCAAGAGGGCAAACTGCGTTTCACTGGTTTCATCCGGAGCGGCATCGAGCAGCAGCACGGCATCACTGACCAAATTCTGGAGATCATTCAAAAGGGCTTCAGGGGTTTGGGCGGTTGTGGCGGTGTGGATTTTCATGATGGATAAAATGGGGAAGAGTGAAGGGATGTTCCTCGGCCTGTACGTGAGATCTGCGGCCGATGGAGGCGGCGAACGGGCGTTGGGTCGGGGGAATTCTAGTGATCATAGAATTCAAACGGGTCAGTGGCTATGGGGTATTCAACGCAGCCACCGGATGTGCCGCAGCGTGATCGGGTGCTGCGAGAGGATCGAGCGGTCGGGGCGATATACTTTTAACACCCCATGGCGACCCGGGGGCGAACCAGCTATGTTCTGACCTTCAGCGGGTGGTGCCATCGGGTTTTCACGCACGCAATTTTATTCTGGGAACCAGATTTTAATCGAACCAATAATCACCATGAACCAATCCATCAAGCAATCGGTGTCATTCAAAACGCCCGGTGACGGACGTGCCCGAGGTGCTCCGGCCCGGGATGAGGGAGGGGTGACGTTATCCGACTTGGGCCATTCCTCCACTACCGCGCGGCGCATCGCCACCCAGCGCGAGGAGGGCCAACTGAATAATACGTGCGGGGAGGCCGGCCCCGGGGTGCGCGCAGCGTCGGTCTTCGATCCCCCGGCGATTATCGGGGACCAGCCAGGGACACAGATGTCTGCGGGCACTTTGAAAAAGGAAGCGCACCAGGAAGTGGGGCGGATGTTGAATCTGCAGCTCGCGGATGAATATATGCTCTACAAGATCACGCGCGACTATCACTGGAACGTCACAGGTCCCGATTATTTCAGTCTTCGGCTGCTGTTTCAAATTCAGCATGATGAATCGGCTGTTTGGGTCGATGAGCTGGCGGAAAGGATCCGGCAACTGCATCTCGTTAAGCGTTTGGGTTGGGCTGAACTGATGGCGTCGGCGCGTTGTTCGGCGGTGCCCGGTTTCGAACTGGCGGCCCGATATATGTTGGCCGAGTTGCTGGAAGTGCACGATCAGATCATTGTTCGGCTCGAGGCCGATTGCCGGATTTGCCTCCTGTGTTATCGCGATGCGGCCACTGCGGCGTTTCTCGCCGGTTTGAAAGAGCAGCACGAAAATGCGGCTTGGATGCTCCGGGCCCAACTCGAAACCGCCGATATCAAAACGGCTGAACCCAGCTTAGCGTTTTTTTGAAATGCTCGCCCGGGTGGCGTCCTCGTAAGCCGACATAACCCTGAGATCGCTCGGGATCAGTTATGCGGCGATGCGGCGGCGGGCTGCAGAACCGAATCAGATGTTTGGTGAGCTGGGCTGGTTTTCCCTTCGTGGAAATCCGTGTGGTTGGTGGGAAAACTTGGTTTTCTCACTGAGGATTGGCCCATGAACCATCCCAGCGTCCCGAAAGATTTGGACTTCAGGTAGTGGCGAACCCTTCGGGTGAGCCGTACACTGGGCGCGGCTCAGCGGGACCATCCTTCGCCAAGGCTACGGCCCGGGAAGTGCATCGCCCTACCTTATGTTTACTTGTGACTTAGGTAGGGCGAACCCTCCGGGTGAGCCGGGGCTCGGCGAGAGACGCTGCCGAGTGTCGCTTACGCTCGGTAAAGCCCTATCAGCGGAATCCTGTATCACTAATCAAAATTTCAAGGGACATTGGTCTCATCCGAATCTCCCCGAATGAAGGCCTTTCCCAGAACGAACCGCAGGTAAAGGCGCGGGGCTTGGGCCGGATATTTATTTACGCTGATTGGCGTAATTCGCGGGCTAACCCGAGCGAGTTGTGGTCAACTCGCTCCATCTGGAAGGCTCAACTTATTTTCTCGCCACCCTTTCCGCACGGGCTGGGCTCGGATGTCTGAGCCTGTATTCAAAGGGTCGTGCTGGATTTAACTTTGGCGTAAGCATCCTGCGTTCTTACCCAGGCTTGGCCGACCTTGTCTTTGATCTGGCTCCAGAATTCGGGTGTCGCTTGGGTCAACTCCACGATGGTGGATTTCAGGTAGGACCGGGATTCCCCCATTTCTTTCATCGCGAAATCCCAGTCATTGGTGTTGGCCGTGCTGTTCATGGCGGCACGTTTGGCCATCAGCTCACTCACCTGCTGATCGGCCTTCGCTTCCAGTTTTTTGAGACCGGCAAACACTAAGGCACGTTGATCGTAGGTGTAATCCTTGAGGTCGGTCCATTGGACGGAGACCGCTTCGGTGCTGACAGTGGTCTTGGCCTGCATCGTGATCGTTGGCTCGGCACTGGTTGGTTGGGCGCTCGTTACCACTGTGGGAGCAGATGGCCGAGAGGGAACTTCAACGGAGATCACTTTTTCCTTACACCCTGTGATCGAGAACACCGCCAGTGCGAAAGCTGCGGAGATGAGAGGGACGCTGCGATATTTATTCATAGGATTATTTGTTTTGGCACTGGTGCCGGTTGAAAATCATGTAGCGATGCCGAAGAATTTTCGGCCAAAGGCGAAAAGTCCCATTAGGCCGGAGCCAAGCAGCAACAAGGTGCTGCCCGCATCCGGCACGGCATGCGTCCCGCCACCGTTGCCACCGCCAGTATTTCCGCCCCCGCCAGTATTACCGCCGCCGCCGGTCTCACTCGAGCAATCGGGGAGAGAAATCGTGTTATGGTCCAAGGTCACTGCGGCGATGCGCGCCAAGGCGCGGCCGTCCAAAGTAGCGTAAGCTTGGAGAACAATTGATTGATCGGCCATGATGCTGCCCGCAAAGTTTGAGTAGGTGCCGATCGTCGCCGAGCTGCCGACTTGCCAGAAGACATCGCAGGAATCGGCGCCGTTGAGAAAAGCCACATTGCTCCCGGCGGCACCGGGTGCACCGGAGGCAGTGATGAGGGAGGAGGTGGCTTGGAAAATCCAAACGGGATTTAAATCTCCGTTGGCATCCAGAGTCAGGGTCCCAATGAGATTCGCCGTAGCGGCTAGCCCGAACCGATAGACGCCAGGAAACAGGGTCCGGCCACCGAGTTGGTTGTCGACCACACCAAAATCCATGGTCACGGGACGTCCGGCCGCATCATTGTAGGCGGTGGTCAGATCGTTTTGAGCGGTGTTAAGCAGAGCGCCGGAAGTTTCGGCCTGATAAATGGTCCCGCCCGATAACTGGCCGGCCGTCAGGCCGATGGCCGCACCGGTCGTCGGATAGAGTCCGACATTTCCATTCGCGATGGTGGATGAGCCACCTGCGTCGGTGATCTTGGATCCAGCCAGAATTGCAAAACCAGAGGCGGAGCCGAGGTCGACGATGGGAATGGCGGTGGCGATATTGGTTAGGCCCAGCAAGGTGATCGCCAGCGCGATGCCCGGGAAAATTTGAGGGAGGCGCTTCAGGGAAGTGGCCGGGATCAGGATAGTTTTCATGTGAGGATATTGGTTTATTCGGAATAATTTTCGGGCTGACAATAAATACTCGATAACACTGGCGTCTGCTATGGGGCGTTCACCTGCCGGGGTGAAACTGACTCAGCAAATTCCGGGATCGAACTCCGCAAAAAAAAGCCCTTCCATGGCGGGAAGGGCGAAAAAAACCTGACTGAAAAAAATTGCGGATAGGCTGAGTCCGGCTTGGTGCCGGATCAGTTCCAATAGCCTTCAAAAAATTTATAGGAATTTCCGTGCTGTTCCCAGCGTGGGGCGATCCAGACTGATGCCGAGCTCGGGGGCAGTTCCCAATGGCCGGCCATCCACTGATAGCGATCGTTGCGCCAGGTCCAGTAGCCGGGAACCCAGCGGTGATCCGAGGTCGGTTGGGCCAGCACGACTTCCTGTTGGAGCGCGGGCGGGGCTTGGGTTACGACGATGGTGTTGCTGCCCGGCATGCCGGACGTGGTCGTGTAAGCGGTATTGCCGACGATCACGGGCGCAGGTGCCGAGGTGGTCGTGGTGGTTACCATTTGCGTGCTCGGCATGGGTGGAGGTGGCGCGGAGACCATGTGCGATTCCGGTTCCGATGCGCAACCGGCGAGGAGAACCAAGGCACCGCAACTGGCGAGGATTGACGTGAGAGGCAGAGCCGCGCGAGCGGAGGCCGAGGGGGACTGCTGACTAGGAATAGTAGGTTTCATTCCCGGAGAATATCCTGATCGGTGCCGCGACGCTATGGGGCGTTACCCGACCAAAATATTATATGATGGTTGGGCCGCACTCCATCGTTGGCAGGCCATCACCCCATAGCGTCGCTCAGTGGCCTCGTCTAGGCTTGCGCCGCCAAACATTGATTTTCTATTTCGGAAAGTCTGAAAGTGATCGGTGGCGCACGCCGCTTTCTGTCAGTATTGCTGTTTGGATATATTCTTATGACCATCGGAACCATACCCTGCATTGTCCTCATTCTCGTCGGGCTCGTGCTGACGAACCGAATTTAACCCAAAAAATTAATCATCACGACCATGGCCCACCTCATTCTCGCAATATTCCTCATCATCTTCGGATTGAATCTACTGTTCGGGCTTTCCATTCCGATGTGGGTCACCGGCCTGCTCGCGCTGATTGCCGGGGTGATGCTCGTGTTGGAGCATTTTCGCATCCGGGTGGATCGGAAATAACCGGATGTAGTGCGGAGATCAGTCAGGGTAGGTTGCGAGCTTGCCTCGTTCTGCTGGCCAGCAGAATAGCGCGACCAGCGCGCTACCTATCATGGAACTACCTATCCACGGAACGAACCATTCATGATATTGCGCGAGTCTGCTAGCCGTAACGCCCCAATCAGCTTTGAGCTGATTTTGAGCGCGATTTGAAAACGGTGCGGACGACATTAAAAATCAGCGGACCCCAATGCACCAGCGAACCGATAATTTTCCGACGGGGAAAGAGGGTGCGCTTGGCGAGAAATCCTAGCGGCACAGCCGCAAATTTTGCAAACGGGGTGAGCTTTCGCCAGAAGGTCAGCATTCGGTCCAGCCACGCCAAGGGTTGGGCGGCGGTGGCCGCAGCCTCGACGCATTGGGCGCGATGGCGGGTGATGCGCCGACTGAGCACAGCTTTGTGCCGCCCGAGCCGGATCAATTCTTCGTCTGGATACATGCGCGGTCTTCCTTGATTTCACTCAATGTGGCAGCGAATGGCTTCGGCTGACGCGCGACGTAGCGGCGGAAGGCGACGATGATCACGACCAGCGCTCCAGTATAAAAAAGCGTCAGTCCACCGAGGGCAGCGAGACGGGCGCTTTCCCAAAAAAGATAGACCAGCGTGATACTGGCGAAAGTGATCGCCATCAGGCCGGTGAAGACGGCCGCGCTGATCCAGATAAAAGTCTGGATCAGGCGGAATTTTTCTTCCTGCAGTTCGAGGGAGAACAGCTCAAGTCGGTCCTGCACGCTGGCGATGAGGCCATCGCCCAGCGCGCGCATCGAACCGACCAAGCCAAGGGAGGCGGGAGCAGAATTTTCCATCTGGATCATGAGTTTGGAGCAGGTTGAATGCTTTGGCACTTGTAGGGCCGTCGCGGGTCGGCGTGCCGACTTCGTTCGATCCGGCCCGGCCACGTGGGCCGGCCCTACCGTTCGAGTACATGCCGGACTGGGCTTACTTGCTGCGGCGCCCCAGCAATACGCCGGCGAGGAGACCGACTCCGGCGGCGATGGCCAGTGCCTGATACGGATTTTCGCGGATGGCGGTGTCGGTGCACTTGGCCCCGGCGACCACGCGGGTCTTCGCGCCTTCGTAGATATCGGAGAGGCGTTCCTGAGCAGCGTCGTAGCGCGTGCGCAAGGCGCTGACGGCGTCAGCGGTATGTTCGGAAATGGATTCTCCCATCATTTTTTCGGCATCCGCGACGAGCGTGTGCAGATCGTTGAGGAGTTCTTTGGGTGTTTGGGCGGTGTCTTTATTGTTTTTCATAGGAATTAATGCGGTCGATGGTTGGAATGTTCAGGTTCTCTTCCCGCGCAGCAAGGAGGCGATGAAGAGCACGAGAAAAATGATGAAAAAGAGCTTCGCGATACTGGCCGCCGTACCGGCGACGACGCCGAAGCCGAGGATGCCGGCGATCACGGCGATGAGGAGAAACGTAATGGTGTAGCCAAGCATGGGAGTGGAGGGTTAGTTGGTTTTTGACCCCATCATGAGGCCGCCGGCCCCAATGGCTGCGGCTAGAATACCGCCGAGAAAAAACCAAATGGTCTTATCGGTGGGATTTCCGGTGAAGAAACGGGAGACGTCGGAACCGATCGAATCGGAGGCGTTGAATCCGTAGATGATGAGCACGAGGCCTCCGATCAGCAGGGCGAGAGATAATATTTTATTCATGTTATAGCGGGTTGGGTTGTGAGAAATTCATTTTGCGAAGCTTCCGCTTCCTCGGTTTCGAGCTGGGCCCGGAGCATCCAGGCGGCTTTTTCGTGCTGCTCCATCAAACCGGTGAGAAAATCGGCGGTACCGGCATCCTCGAAGCGTCGCGTGCAGGCTTCGCTGTCGGTGCGGAGCTGCACAATCAGCTCTTCATGGAGGGCGAGCAACCCGGCGAGCATGTGCTCGGCGGATAAGCCGATGCCGGGATCGGCGAAGGTGCGGGCGGCCTTGGTCAGGTCGGCCCAGTTGCCCCGGGCACCGACGCCGATGGCGCGGGCGCGTTCGGCTAGGTCATCGATCCATTGCTCGATCTGTCGGTACTGTTCCTCGAACTGTTGGTGGAGACTGCGAAATTCCGGGCCGGTGACATTCCAATGGTAGTCCCGGGTGGTCGCGTAGAGCACGGATTCATCGGCCAGGAGGAGATTGAGCAGTTCGCCGACTTCGAGCCGAGCTTCGTCATTTATTCCAATGTTGGTTTTCATGATATGAGAAGAAAATATCGGTGCTTATTTCGCGGGCCGTTAGTTGGCATTCAGGGGCAGCCGGGAAGAGATGACTGCAGGAACGGTTGTGATCGTGGCCTTCCGGCGCTTGATCATATCGCCGATCTGGACGAGCATCGCCCACGGAGTCAGGAATATGATCTTGAGATTCAGCAAGAGCGAAGGATGGCGCGCATACTGGATATCCAGGCGGATCATCTCGTCGAAGGTCGTCCGGTTTTTGCCGGACACTTGCCAGAGGCCTGTGAGGCCGGGCAGGGCGTTGATGCGTTCGCGTTGCCACGGGAGAAACTGTTCAAATTCACTCGGGATGCAGGGCCGGGGACCGACCAGACTCATTTCGCCGCGGAGGATGTTGATGATCTGAGGCAGCTCATCCAAGCCGGAGGCCCGGAGCAGCCAGCCGCCGGGAAGGAGCCGGGCGTCGCGGGCGTCGAGTTTCACCATCGGTGTGTTTGAGGCGATCAGGTGTTTCAAATGATTTTGATGGACGGTTAAATCGGCGCCGACCGACATGGTGCGGAATTTCAACAGATAGAACCGCTGGCCGCGGAAACCGATGCGTTCCTGCCGGAATAAAACCGGGCCCGGGGAAATCAGTTGCGTGACCACCGCCATCAGCACGTAACAGACACTGAGCACGGGCAGGGCGAGCAGACAGCAGAAGATATCGAGGATGCGGGTCTCTACCGGCATGGCCTCGCGATGAGAGGCGGCGGGCGATTGATTGGTTACAGGGCAGGGCGAAGGTTTCATGTAGTGAAAAGTCGAAGGTGGTCAGGTTCAGGACAGAATAAACGGACAGGCGAAATTGGGGCTGATGGAAGACTCAGCAGCTATTCCTCGGTGACAAATGGGGCGGGCTGGTCGGCTGACAGAGTTGTATTGCGGGTCTCTCTGCTTTTGCCCGACCAATGCTGGAGCGGTGATCAGCGGATCGGACTAAATCGGGATCTGAAGAAGAGCGGGTGGCCGGCACACGATGGGCACCTGATTCTTCGGATCGAGGGTTGGTGGTTACTGGTTGAGGATTGATCCCACGCTGGGGAGAAAATACATGCGGCCAACTGAGGCTGACCGCATGAGATTCGATTGGTTCGATAAAAAACTGGCCGCCATTGGCGGCCAGTGCTGCAGATTTAGCTCTTCACCGTCATGTCATTGGTCACGGACTTGGTGCCGCGGACATCTTGGGCCAATTTGGTGACGAGGGATTTCTCGGCATCGGTATTCGCATCGCCGGTGACGCGGACCACACCGTCTTGGGTGGTGACCTTGGTCTTCAGGGCGCTGGTGGACTTGTGGCTGAGCAGAGCGTACTTCACTTGGCTGGTGATAGAGGCATCGTCGATCTTTTCGCCGATGGTTTTGTCACCCGCAATCCGGTTGTTTTTGTCACCTGAATTCCGGTCATTTCTGTCGCCAGCATTGCGGTCATTTCTGTTATCCGCGATCCGGTCGGCATTCACGACGATGTCATTTTGCACCATCTTGACGCCATCGATGTCCTTCGCATATTCTGCGGTTAGTTCTTTCTGCGCGATGTTGTCCGCCGTGCCGGTCAGCGTGACGTTGCCGTCAAGCACGGCAACCTTGGTGCTGGTGGCGCTGACGTGGCCCTTGACGAGGAGACGGCTGCGAATCTTGAAGGCGATCCACTTATCGGATTTTTCAGGATACTCGGATTTGACGACGATTTCGTTTTTCACGCCGGTGACGCCGGGGAGGTTTTCCACGGTGTCGGCCGCGAGGGCCTTATCTTCATTGTCCTGGACGGTGCCGGTAAGGGTGACGATGCCGTCATTGGCCTTCACCTTCACGTTGTCCTCAAGGACGGTGCGGTAGTTGTAGGAAGTCTTGGCGGCTTCTTCGATTTTGCGGTCAGAAGAGTGCGAAGCGAGCAGGGCGATTGGGCCGGCGAGGAGGAGGAATAGAACTGTAATGTTTTTGGTTTTCATAGATGAGAGTCGAAGAATACTCCCATCGGGTCGGTGTCGCTATGGGGCCTTGTACTACCGACGCGTCAGAGGAGGTATAATTCGTTGGCGCAGGGAGCACCGCGCCTGAAATTCCATACTTATTCGCAGGATTAAACGTAGGATTGATCGACCGAGTTCTGCGCTGAAACTTTCTCGATCCGCTAATTCGCAACGAAAGATCTGCCCACCATTGAAGGCTGGTGGGGTCGGCTCATAGCCGATATTATTTTTCGCGCAAAACCGCCGAAATTCAGGGCGAGAGGCGCTGGGCAGGTTTGAACGCGACGAGCATGACTTCGGTCGGCTCCGCATTTACCGGGCGGCGCCAGCCGAGTTTTTGCCGCAAACCCCAATCGGGTAGCGACCAGAATGGCGTGGAGGTTTTTACCTGCTCCGGGCCAAAAGTGAAACCGGCGTTGCGGACGAGCTGTTGATACTCCGCGGCGGTTCGCTGCACTTCGTTGGGGTGGCGAAAGAGCAGCCGGACGGGAGTGGAAAGGATGAAATCGCGGCAGGACTCGGAGACGAGCAACGTGCCGCCGGGTGCGAGGACGCGGTACATTTCACTCAGGACGATTTCTTGCCGCACCACATGATGAAGAAGCTGATGGCAGAGCACCAGATCGACTGAGCCATCGGGCAAGTCGAGCGCGTTGGCGTCTCCCCGGCGGACTTCGACGCGGGCCCGGCAATGTTTGGCCTGGGCGGCGGAGCGGAGGACCTCGGCGGGATTGATATCAAGGCCGATAATTAATTCCGGGGAGAAATGCCGGTCGAGCAAGGGCAGGGAAACTCCGGGGCCGGAACCGGCATCGACGATCCGTTTCGGGTGACGGGCTGCGGGCGGGAGCAGTTTCACCAGATCGCGCAAGGCCACTTCGACCACGTACCGGGTCCAAATGTTGGTGCCGAGAAACCAACGGCCAAAGCGGGTTTCAGGGACCCAGCGCAGACGGTCGGGGGAGGGGGCTTGGGCGGTTTTTTCGTCGCGCGGAGGCGAGTCGGTGGAAACAAACGCTTCGGATGGCATCTGGTTTTTCAAAACCACCTTTTCGCCGAGCGCAAGCCCACAGGTCGGCAGCCTTCGGGCGCATCTGCCGGTTGGCGGTAACTCCGTTACGTTCAGCTCGGGTTCGGCCGGCTTCGTGGGCTCTAAAACCTCTCCCTCAGGGACTTTGGCCCACCGCCAACCGGCAGATGCGCCCGCAGCCTTCCGCATCATCTGCTCCCGACCGATGATTTGCCCTGCCGGTGGGAGGGCTGAACACCTGCGAAGCCATGGGGCATCACGCAGACGGCGCTCGCCGGAGCGCAGGTCTCAGACATGAATGGCGCTAAGTGAAGGAGGTTGGTCGTCACGCTACCATGCGTGATCAGGCCAACTATTTTGCTTGAGGAATGTAGGGCCGGCCCTTGTGGCCGTGCCGGAGGGCGCACCTGAAACGGCTCGCCCACAAGGGGCGGCCCTACGAAATTCCGCAGCAAATCATCGCAGACGAAACGTCAGGCAGTCGACGGTCATGCCGCTTAACTTAGCGCCATTCATGACTGAGTCTGTGGCCGGTAGCGGCGCTTGCCCCCAAGCGCCAGTGCGGCTCGCGGCACAGCTTCCCTGTGGCCGTCGGGGGCAACGGCCGCTACCTGATACCCATCGCCGTTACCGGCTCAGCTCGTTTCCGCGTCCCCCTCGCTCCACGAGAGGGGATCAGGACGGCTTAAGACTAGGCATTTTTTGTGGCTGCATGATTTCGGCTGGCCTTCGGTGATTTTGCCCGCAGGAATTAAGCCGTGTTACCCCATCCTACTCTGACCAACCGATACGCAACCACGGCGTCCAAGCCCGAATTCGTTAACCAGCTTTTTGATAAAGGAGCCAAGTATTACGACGGCATCGTGGACTGGGGGTTTTTGCGCAGCGGCGCGGGTTATCGTCGCTGGGTGCAACAGCGCCACGGTTTGAAAAAAGGCGACCACCTGCTGGACGTCGCGTGCGGCACCGGATTGGTGGCGGTGGAGTCGGCGAAAATTCTCGGCACAGCCGAAAACATCACCTGCCTCGATCCGAGCGAAGGGATGCTGGCTGTCGCGCGGACGAAACTCGCGGCGCATTTCGTGCAAGCCCGGGCGGAGGCGATGCCGTTGGCGGACAACTCCTTTGATTTTCTCACCATGGGCTACGCCCTGCGCCACGTGACGGATTTGGAAGTCGCGTTTCGCGAGTATGCCCGGGTGCTCAAGCCCGGCGGCAAGCTGCTGATCCTCGAGGTGACCAAGCCAGCGGGCTCGATTGCCGGTTTCTTTTTCCGGGTCTACTTCGGGCGCATTTATCCCTTTCTGAGCGGACTCTTCACCCGGAGTCACGATGCCCGCGTTATGATGCGCTATTATTGGGAGACGATGGACGCCTGCGTGCCGCCATCCTCGGTGATGGATGCGCTGCGTGCGGCCGGACTGACCGAGGTGAAACGCAATTCTCTTCTCGGGCTATTCAGCGAATACACGGCGGTTAAAGCCTGAGCCGCCCCGAGTCCCTATCTCCCTTTCTCCTCACCCAGCTCCCATGCAATCGGCACCGACCTCTAGCGCGAAAACCAATGTTCCGGACAGCAAAGCCGCCGCCATCAGGCATCTCCCTGCCGATGTTCAGACCGCTTTTCACCAATTCGAGGCCGACGGGAATGTCGCTGCCTTGGATCGAGTGATCCTGGCCATCCTGAAGGATTATATTCCGCGACCTTCGGAGAAACCGCTGGATGCTTTGCCCGGCGAAACGCGGCTGATGGATGATTTGGGTTTTGATTCGCTGGCGATCACCGAGGTCGTGTTTTTCACCGAGGACCTGCTCGGCATCAGCATTGCGAACGAGGAAATCATCCAGGTGCGTTCACTGGACGATCTCCGAGGTTTTGTTCGCCGCAAGGTGGCGGCCCGCAAGGCGGGCTGAGGCCCGGACACCTGTCGCATGCCGCGATTACCTGTCATCACGGGCTTGGGTTTTATTACCAGCATTGGCAATGACCGGGCCAGCGTGGTCCGGAGTCTGCGGGAGCTACAGCACGGTTTCGAACCGTATGTTTTTTGGGATAATCCCGACCTTGCGGTGAAGGTCGCCGGCACCGTCAAGGGCTTCGCCTTCCCCACCCCGAGTTGGCGCGACTGGCGGTGGCCGGATCAGTTTGCCGTTGATCGGGAGTTGGTCCGCGGACTCGCGCCCCACGGCGTGTATGCGATTTGCGCCGTGCAGCAGGCCCTGGCCGAGGCGGGGCTCAATCCGGCGGATCTGGCGGGCGGTGACACCGGTTTGTTCTGTGCCTCGGCCGGATCGCCGTTTTTGCTCGGGCATTTTCTTGACCAGATGCGCGCCACGCGCGGCGAGCGCGGCAATCCCATGGGGATCGTTTCTTCGATCGCCGGCACGTTGAATTTCAATCTCGCCGCGCACTATAAAATCTCCGGTGCCGTGTGCGGCTTCGTCTCCGCCTGCGCCTCGTCCAGTCATGCGCTCGGTTATGCGATGGATGAAATCCGACTCGGCCGGCAGCAACGCATGCTCGTCGTGGGCGCCGAGGATATGACGACGGAAAGCATTTTGCCTTTCGCCACCCTGCGCGCGCTTTCCAATAATCCCGATCCCGCCATCGCTTCCCGTCCCTTCGATCGTCTCCGCGATGGCTTTGTTGGCACCGGTGGCGCGGTCGCACTGATCGTCGAGGACGCCGCGCTGGCGCGCAGTCGTGGCGCCAGAATCCAAGCCGAACTCGTCGGCTGGGGTCAGGCGGGTGACGGCCACAGCGTCGCCGCCTCTCATCCCGAAGGGGCCGGCCTGCGCGAAGCCATGCGGCGCACGCTGGCCGACGCGCGCGTCGCGCCGTCCGCGATTCATTACGTCAATGCGCACGCGACTTCCACGCCGGCGGGAGACCGTTCCGAGGCGCTGGCGTTGCAGGCGCTCTTCACGAGCAACGGAGCGAAGCCGCGCATCAGCAGCACGAAGGCGCTCACCGGACACGGCCTGTCGTTGGCTGGAGCGATGGAAGCGGCGTTTTGCACGCTGGCGATCGACGAGAAATTTATTCCCGGAGCGGCGCACTTGGGTGAAGCCGACGAGGTGTGCGCCGGTCTGGATCTGCCCCGCACCTCACTTGACGAGGCTCCGTCACTCGTGCTCAATAACAGCAGCGGGTTCGGCGGCAGCAATGTCTGCCATGTGCTCGGCCGGCCAAGAAATTCTATCTACCCCCTATGAAAATCAACCTGTCAATGTCTCAAATCCTCGTCCTTGGCCTAGCCTTGGTCGGCAGCTTATTGAATTCCGGATGCGTCGTCGGTCGGCGCACCGTGGCCTTACCCATTCCAGCAATGAGTGGGAGCGTGCCGGATAAAGGAGAGGTCGGCATCGGTTCGGTCGTGGATGGCCGGCATTTTGAAAACAAACCGAGTTCACCTTCCACGCCCTCGATTGACGGCGATGTGAACACGCTGACACCCGAACAAAAAACGACGTTTATCGGGCGCCAGCGCAATGCCTACGGCCGTGCCATGGGCGATATCGCGTTGCCTGCGAATGACTCAATCACGTTGCGGGCCCGGTTGTTGTTTGAGGAAGGACTCAAGCGCCGCGGCTATAAAGTCGCCAAGGGTGACGGCGCAGCCGACTCGATTGATATCACCGTAGAGGAATTCTGGGCTTGGTTTACTCCGGGCTTTGCGACCATCTCATTCGAAGCCAAGATTCGTTGCGCGGTCACGTTCAAGCATGGCGATAAAGTTACGAAGTGTGTGGTGGAAGGTTACGGAAGAAACCGAGGGCAGATCGCGAGTGATGAGAACTGGCAGCTCGCATATTCCCTCGCTTTCGCTGAATTCATGGTGCGCCTTGACCGGGAACTGGGCAACGTTGGCCTATGATCCGGGTTTAATTCCACGGGGTGAAACCAGCATGGAATTAATCGCACTCTTCTCGTCCAATCTTCGCAATGTCTGATCCTCTCGTTTCCCGTCTCAAGCAGCTCATCGTCAATACGCTCAAGCTCGATGGCGTACTTCCCGAGGATATTCCCGGGGACGAAGCGTTGATCGGTTCACCGCGCTTCGGGCTCGACTCGATCGATGCGCTGGAACTCGTGCTCGTGATCGAGAAGGAGTTTGGCGTGAAGATCGGCAGCAGCGAGGAATCCCGTCGGGCCCTCGCCAGCGTCAATGCTCTGGCCGGCTATCTGCGCGCGCAGCGGCCGGACGCGTGAGGGTGACGCATGCAGACGAATTCGCAGTCCGCCCGGCAATCTCGTTCGCGAAAGGTGGCCGCCGGCCTCCGGCCGGCGTTGGGGGATGTTCGCGCGAACAAAACGCGTCCGGTGGCCGCGTTCCCCCGCAATCCTGGCCATGGCCTCAATGAGCGCACTCGCTGATCAACTGCCCGCGGGCATCGTGGCGTGTGATTGCCTGACCCCCTTCGGCGGGGCGGACGCGACGGCGGCGGCGTTGGTGGCCAACCGGCGCGCCCTGCAGCTCACGGCGGTGCTCGGCCGTGACGGGGGCGATCAGGTGCCGCTGGCCTTGCTCGGGCCGATGGACGAAACTTTGCCGCTGCGTTGGCTGCCCGCGTTGCGCGGTTTCGCTGCGGGCATTCCCGCCGGGACTTGGGGCACCGCGCGCGAGCCGGTGATTGTCACGAGCAGTAATTTCGGCGTGGGCAGTCTCTACGCTTTCATGCGCGATCACGACGTCCGGCACATGGCGCATGGAAATCCTTTTGCCTGCGTCGAGTTGCTCCGGCGGGAATTTGGCTGGGGCGAACAGGTCCATATTTTCTCTCACGCCTGCGTGACCGCGCATCTCGGGCTGGCCCACGCGGCGCGATTGTTGCACGCGGGTCTGGCGGATCGCGTGCTGGTGTTCTCGTTCGATTTTGTGAGTCCGTTTGTCGCCGGCGGTTTTCATAGTCTGAAAATTCTCAATGGCGCGATGCCCGCGCCCTACGCGGTTCGCGAGACGGGGTCGATCGGGCTGGGCGACGGGGCGGCTTATGCCGTGCTCTCGCGTGAGGCGGCTCCTTTCCAAATCGCCGCGCATGCTTTCTACAACGAGATGTTTCATTTCACCAGCAATCAGCCGGAGGGGACGGGCTTCACGGTGTGTGCCGGCCTGATCGCGCCGACGGTGCGCGGGCGGCGGGTCTGGGTGAAGGGGCATGGCACCGGCACGCTGGAGGCCGGCCGGCTCGAGGCCGAAGCTTTCGCGCGCGATTTCCCGGGTGCACCGCTCACCGGTTGGAAGGGCAGTCTGGGTCACACCCTCGGTAGCTGCGGACTGGTGGAGCTGGCGATCACGCTCGCGGCGCTGCGCGGCGGGAGAATTCCCGGCACCGTCGGCGGATTGGCCCCCAGCTTTACGGGCAGCGTCGCGCTCGAGCCCTTCGCCTGCGCGGGATTCGACGGTGCGATTTTAACCAGCAATGCCTTCGGCGGCGCCCATGCCGCGATGTTGCTCACCCATGATTGAGCGCTTCATCCATCACGTGAAAGTGGAGCTGCCGGCCCCGGAGGAAGCGGTGGCGGGCGGGCGCGTGCGGCTGGCGGATAAATTCCCCCGCACCGCGTTACGACGGATGACCCACTTGGGTTTGTTGATCGGCTCGGCGTTGGAAGGAGTATCACTTGGGCCGGATGATGCGCTGGTCTATGCCACGGCCTTTGCGGAGTGCCGCGCGCTGGAGGATTTCTTGGCGAGTTTTCCGTCGGCGAGTCCGCTGTTGTTTCAGACGTCAATTCACCCGGGCGGCGTGCAACAGGTGCAGATCGGCCGGCAACAACCGGTCGGTCGACTCTGGCCGCTGGCCGGTCGCACGCGCTTGGTCGAGCAAGCGTGGTTAACCGCGCTGCTCGAACCGGCGGACCGCGTGGTGCTGGCCGGCGGCGAAGAGCGTGGCACGTGGATGATCGAAACCGGCATGGCCAGCGACAAGGCCTTCGCTTTCGCGGCGGTTTTGACCCGGGAATCTGTCGGCGCCGCCGGTCGGATCGTATTCAATCCCGGCTCGACCACCGATGAACCTTGTCCCGCGCTGGACGCGTTTGCCTCCGCGCTGCGGGAACGAAAACCGCTGGCCTGGCAGGGTGCCGGTGGAGCGTGGGCCTTGGAATGGCGATGAAACCGGCAAAATCAGCCCCGCGAAATCCTGGACCCAATTGGGGTTATGCTTTCCTTGTGTGGGCGGAACACTGGTGGCCCCCGTGGATTTTTCGACCGGGGCTGATGGCGGGGACTTGGATCGGGCTCGCCTTCATGCCGGTGCAACGCGCGCACTCGCGCGCGTACTTGGCGGTTATCCTGGGCCGACGTCCGCGGCTGATCGAGGTGTGGCGGCATTTTTTCGCGTTCGCAGAATTCTTGATGCTCAAACTTCGCGTGGGGCGCGGCGTGCCGATGCGTTGCGAATTTGTGGCGGTGAACCCGGTGGACTTCAAGACGCTCGACGAAACGGACCGGCCCGCGCTGTTTGGCACGTTTCACTTCGGCTGTTCCGACCTGTTGGGCTATCTGCTCGGAGCGCGCGGCCGGAGCGTTTCCATTATCCGGCTGCGCGTCGATAATTCCGACGACACCCGGTGGCTCGGGCAACGGTTCAGCGACAAGGTTTCATTCCTCTGGGTGAACGATCCGGCGAATCTGCTCTTTGACATAAAAGCCGCCATCGAGGCCGGCCAGTCGCTGGCGATGAAATGCGACCGGCTTGAATTCAGCGCGAAGCACGAAGCGTTTCAATTTCTCGGTGCCACCCGGCTTTTCCCCTTCACGATTTATCACCTCGCGATTCTGTTCAACCGGCCGGTGATGTTTTGCACGGCTGTGCCGACGGGGGCGAGGGCGGACGAAATCCGGGTGTTCGCCTCGGCGGTGTTTGAGCCCGATGCGGCGGCGGGGCGGGCGGCGAACTTCCAGAATGCCCGGGTGCATTTCCAGGCGGTGTTGGCCCAATGGGAAACATTGGTTCGCCAGCAGCCGTTGCTGTGGTTTAATTTCCTGCCACTCAATCCGGTGGCGCCGGCTTCCGCCCGTTAAAGCGGACTCATGCTATCGAACTAGCTTTTCTGCATGAAAAAAAACAAACTGAAAGGAGGTCGCCGATTTCCCCATCGGCGAGAGAGCGTCGGGGTGGAAACCGCCGCCCACCAACTGCATGATCCCGGCTAAGGCGGGTTTGATTTTGTGTCATGTTCCTCCTCCAAGTTTATCACCTTCTGTCCTATTATCTGACGCTGCTGTTTTTTGCGGCGGGCGGACTGAGTTTGAGTCTCTTCAGTTGGTTGACTGGCTGGCTGCCGGCCACGGAACGCACGGAGCGGTTTTTTCAGCGCCTGATTCACCGGCATTTTGCGCTCTTTCATTGGTGGTGCGAGTTCGCCCGGTTGGTTTATGTGCGGTATCATGGTTTCGAGCAGCTGCCGCGCGGGGGACTGGTGTTGGTGGCGAATCATCCGGCGCTGATCGACATCACCTGTCTGCTCGCGCGCGTGCCGGAGGCGGTGTGCATTTTCAAGCCAGCGATCCGCCGCAATCCCGTGTTGGGTGCCGCAGCGCGACGTGCGGGTTACATCGGCAGCGATGGGGGGCACGAGCTCGTGCGCAGCGCCGCGGAAAAAGTTGCGGCGGGGCATGCGTTGATTGTGTTTCCCGAGGGCACCCGGACTTTGCCGGGTCAATCGCCGCATCCCTTCAAACCGGGTTTCGTGTTGATCGCCCGGCGCGCCGGGGCACCCATCCAACTGGTTCGGATCACCACCGATTCCGATGTGCTCACCAAGGGCAGCGTCTGGTGGCGGCTGCCGAAATTTCCGGCGCACATTAAAGTCGAGGTCGGTCCGTTGATCGCCCCCAATACCGCGGCCAGTACGGCCGAACTCGCCGCGGAGATCGAACAATGGTTTCGTGGCGGGGTGTCCCAAGAGTGAGATCGGTGTCGCGGCAGGCGGATTGCGGAGCCACAGGCCCTGGGGCCTGAGGCTCTTGACGCTTGCACCACCTGCTGGGTAGCCGCGCTGGAGCGAAGCGACAACGCGGTGGGTATCAGCGCCAACGCTGACCACGCTTTCGCTTTCAGCTCAAGCGCGGCTACCGATCCGGGCTTGTGGGCTGAGGTTGATTCGTAGGTTGCGAGCTTGTCTCGTTCTGCTGGCCAGCAGAACGCCACGTAGCGCGACGAGCGCGCTACCTACCACGGGGACGGCTGCAAATCCTCGGCAGCCAGAGACCAGCCTTCGCCACGGCCACGGCCCGGCAGGCGCCGGCCACTCCTTTTTGCCCTCACTATCGGTTACACCCTTTCGTGAACCGGCGGCATCCGTGGGCTTGCCACCCTAGGCTCCGGTCGGATTGCCTATTGGGCGTGATGTCCTCCTCGACCCATCTCGTTATCATTCCCAGCTACAACACCGGATCTCGCCTGCGCGAGGTGGTGGTCGAAGCGCTGCGCCATTGGCAACCGGTGTGGGTCGTGATTGATGGCAGCACCGATGGAAGTGCAGAAGCCATGGCCGAACTGGCGCAGCACGAAGCCCAGCTCAAGGTGCTGTCGCTCCCGTGCAATCGCGGCAAAGGGGCCGCAGTGCTCGCCGGAGCGCGGGCCGCGATGGAAAAAGGATTCACTCACGCCTTGGTGATGGATGCGGATGGGCAGCATCCGGTGGAAAGCATTGGCGAATTTATGGAAATTTCGAAGCGGCACCCGGACGCGCTGGTGTTGGGCCGGCCGATCTTCCCTTCGAACATTCCTGCCGAACGTCTCCACGGGCGAAAGCTCAGTGTTGGGCTGGTGCGGTTGGAACTACTCGGGGCCGGTATCGCGGATCCGCTTTTTGGCTTCCGGGTATATCCGCTGGCTCCGTTGCTCGCGGTGTTCGATTCGTGCCGGGGCGGCCGGCGCTATGATTTCGATACCGAGGTGGCGGTGCGGCTCGCATGGGCCGGCGTGCCGCCAGTAAATGTCGCCGCACCGGTTCGGTATTTCTCCCGCGCTGAGGGCGGCGTGTCGCACTTCCACTATCTGCGCGACAACGCCACGCTCGTCTGGATGCATACGCGTCTCATCACTGAGCTATTGTTGCGCCGCTGGCCGGCTTTGCTCGGCCATCGCCGACGCTGGCGCTCCAGCGTTTTTTTGCCAGCTCTGCTGCTGCTCTGTGCCCTCGTAGGCCACGCGGCTGCGCCTGATCCGCTGGTGAATCCCGAACACCAGTTGGTGCCCGCGGCGCCGGAGTGGAGCGGCTTGATCGAGATCTTCGCGCACAAGCCCGACACGCTCGCTGATTTCACGGAGCGCCGGTATTTTCCCTTTAAGAAAGACGGGGTGGAGCTGAAAGGGGAGGTGAGGGTGTCGACGGCGCACGGCTTGAGTTTGCACTACACCACGCCGGAAGAGCGCATCGTGATTCTCGACGAGAAAGGCATTCTGCTGCGCGCGGCGGCCGGGGAAAAATCGCCGCCCGCCGATCCACGCGCCACCGCAGCGAACGAAGCGCTGCTGCACATTCTGCGTTTCGATTTTGGCGCGCTGGAAAAAGATTTCGAACTTTACGGGCAACGGGACTGCGAGGGCTGGATCATCGCACTCGTGGCTCGAACCGACGCGCTGCGCCGGAGTGTGGGCCGGATCACCGTCAGCGGCGATAACGCGGCCATTAGCCGGATCGAGATCCGTCGCTCGGCGAAACAGGCGATCATCATAACCATGGAACCACCGAAGCCCACTGCGCCGTTCACCGTCGAGGAGCTGAAAAGCTATTTTCGATGACGAACGTACGAATTTATCTGAGTCAGATTTCCGGAGGTGGAACCCGGTCTCCGGCCGGGTTTGCCTGGTCGCACGTTTCCCGAACCCGGCCAGAGGCCAGGCTCCACCTGATAGTCAGTCACCTTGCCGCATGACTTTTCGTCGACGCCAACTTCTGGGCTGGGGAGTAATCACCGTGGCGGTGTTGCTCGGTGGGGCGTGGCTGGCGCGGCTCGATTACTCGACGAAGATCTCCAGCGATGTGCTCGATCTCATCCCGGTCGATGAGCGGGCACCGGAGCTGACGCTGGTGCGCTCGCTGGCGAGTCAGGCGGAGGCGCGGACGATGTTCTTCGTGTTGACCGAGGCGGACGGAAAATTCGCCAGTGCGGGTGCAGCAGCACGTTTTGCCGCTGAGCTCACGCGCGATCCGGCCTTCGATCAAGCGTTGCCGCTGAGCGACACCGCCTCCCGCGATGCGTTGGGCAAGGAATTGTTTGAGCAACGTTTTAATCTGCTATTTCCGCGTTGGTTGCGCGAACGCGAGACGGCCTTCACGGCCACGGGTAGTGCTGGAGAAACATTCTCCGAGTGGCTGGCCCGGGATACGGTCGGAGGCTTAGGCAATTTTTTAGCGACGCCGGAAGCGCTCGCTTTCCAGGAATTGATCCCGTCCGATCCGCTGTTGCTGATGCCCAGCGTAGTCGAGCGCTTCAAGGGTGGTTTAAATTCTGGCGCGACCACCACGGCAACCCCGGCCTTGGTGTGGGCGAGACTGACCGCGTCGCCGCTGATCGAGGCGGGACAAGCGCCAGCCTTCGCGGCCATCGAGCAGGCCATCGCCATCATGCAGCAAGATTTCCCCGGGGTCACGGTGGACTATACCGGCGTGAATCGATTTGCCTCGGCGAGCCGGTTGCGAATCGAGCATGAAGTCACGTGGCTGAACGTATTTTCCGTGTTGGCGGTGTTGGCGGTGGCCTGCGTTTTTATCCGGCGCATCTATCTCGGCCTGCATCTGCTGCCGGTCGTATTGCTGTCCGTGCTCGGAGCCTGGGTCTGCGTCACGCTCGTCTTCGACCGGGTGCATATTTTGGTTTTTGTCGTCGGCTCATTGCTGACCGGCGTGGCGATCGATTATGGCTTCTATCTCTACATGCAGCCGCCGTTGCGGCCGGATGAGGATTATTGGGAGAAGGTGCGGCGGCTCGCGAAGCCGCTGCTGGCGAGCTGCCTCACGACCGTGGCCGGTTTTGCGCTGCTGGTGTTTTCGGAACTGCCGTTCATTCGCCAACTCGGAGTCTTTGTCGGCGCCGGTTTGGTGTGCGCGTTGGTGGCGGCGGTGGTTTATTTTTCAACCGTACGAAATCCGTTTCTGGAAGCCCGCGTGTATCGCGGCAACCTGCTGCCCGCCGGTGTCCGCGTGTGGTTGCGCCGGCTCCTGATCGCGCTGTGGGTGGTCGCGGTGTTTGGTCTCACGCGCCTGACGTGGAGGGACGATATTCGCGAGCTGGATATTCCTTCGGTGGACTTGAAGCAGAACGACGCGCGTATCCGGGGGCTCTTCGGCGATCAGGAGGAGAAGACGGTTTACCTCACCTACGGAACGAGTGTGCGTGAAGCGCGGGCTTCGCTCGAAAAATTGGAAATTTGGCTGGGTACCGCCGGTGGCGGACGTACGAAGACGGTGGGACTCGGCAGCGTGCTGCCGACCGTGGACGAACAGGCCCGCGCGGTGCGTTTCGTGCGCGAGCACGCGGATTTTTCACAGCAGTTGCGCGCGGCGCTGGCGGCGGCGGGCTTCGACGACAATGAATTCACCGCGTTCTTCGAGGCTTATGCCCGCCACGCGACGGGAGCAAAGGAATCGGATTACGACGCGGCGTTCGGCGCGTTGCAGGCCAAGCTGACTGGTCCGTTGGGGTTATTAATTCACGAAGGAAAACCGTTGAGCTGGTTTGTCACGCTCGCCAGCGATGCGCCGACGCTGGCCCCGCCGGCGGAAACGAAAACCGTGAACGCCGGTCAGCTCCAGACCTTGAACCGCATATTCAGTCGCTACCGGCAATCCGCGCTCTGGCTCAGTTTGATCGGTCTGGCAATCGTCGGTGGCGGCGTGTTTCTGAGCTATGGCTGGCGGGATGGATTGAGAATTTTTGCGATACCGTGCGGGGCGTGTCTGGGGATCTTCGGTTTGCTTGGCTGGCTCGGACAGCCACTCAATTTGTTTCATCTGCTCGGCGCGTTTCTCGGCGTGTGTCTGACGCACAACTATTCGATCTTCACGGCCACTTCGGCTTATCGCGGCGAAGCAACGCCGGTGTCGGTGCGGTTGTCGGCGCTCACGGCCGCTGCATCTTTCGGCGTACTGGGCTTGAGCAGTATTCCCGTGGTGCATGCGCTGGGTTCAACCGTGGCGGCGATGGTGATCTTGGCGCTGCTGCTGATTGAGTTCGAGCACCTCGCGGCGCTCGGAAAAAAACCACATTAATTCGTGGAGCATTTGAATAACTCGAAGTAACTGATCATGTCCGAAGCAAAGTCCAATATTTGTCGGAGGCTGTTTCCGAAATGTAGGGCTGCTGCTTGCGGCAGCCGAGGCCGAATACATCACCCCCAGCCCAAGCCAAAGAATTTTTCACAGAGCAAACCGGAGGTCGATCCCAGAGGGCACAGAGAGAAACTCCAGCAACCAACCACGACGAAATTATCGGCATCGCTACCGTTTCAAATCCACGCTCAGCTCACACCGTGTATACTCTTTCTTCCTCTGTGTCGGCGCTCTGTGTCCTCGGTGAAACTGCCTTATGAATTACTCGGGTGTGATTTGTTCGGGCTAGGCCGGCGCAAACACCGGCCCTGCATCCCGAACCAACCATGAGTCACGCTTTGCTCCAGGCTTGGCAAAAAACTCTTCGGCGCTCGCGTGAGCGTCGGGCCATCGTGCAGGCCACGGATGCGTTGAGTGTGACTTTTCATGAACTCGAGACGCGCGCCGTGGCGTGGCTTGGGACTCATGGGCCGGAGGGCGACGCACTGCGCGGGCGCGCCGTCGTCTTTGCCGCGCCGAATGGCATCGGCTGGTTTGAAATATTTCTCGCACTGCTCAAAGTCGGGGCGGTGGTGGTGCCGTTGGATGCGGGCGAGCCACCCGTGGCGCAGCAGCGGCTGGCGGAATCACTGCGCGCGGGATTTTGGTGGGATGGTTCAAGGCTGCTGCCGCTGGCCGGGGCGAAACGGTTTCGTGATCCGGAAATTTGCCTGATCAAACTGACTTCCGGTTCAACGGGCCGCCCGCGACCGCTCATTTTCACGGCGGCGCAATTGCTCGCCGATGGCCGGCAGGTGACGTCCACGATGGGCATCAAGCCGCGTGAGCTGAATTACGCGCTGATTCCGCTCGGACATTCGTACGGGCTGGGCAATCTGACGATTCCGCTGCTCGCACAGGGCGTGCCGCTGGTGTGCGGATCGGCGGCGTTGCCGCATGCGATTGCGGCGGATTTTGCGCAGTGGCGACCGACAGTGTTTCCTGGGGTGCCCGCGCTCTGGCGGGCGTTGGTGGGATCAGATGTCGCGCTCGACACTTTGCGTTTGGCGATTTCGGCGGGCGCTCCGTTGCCGGTGGAAGTGGCGCGGGATTTCGCCGCACGCTTTGGCCGGCGGCTGCACGGATTTTATGGTTCGAGCGAGACGGGTGGCATCGCGTACGATTCTACCGGGAAGGCGACGTTGCAGGGTGGAGTGGGGCAGGCGATGCGCGGGGTGAAATTGCGCCTGATGAAAGGTGGACGATTGCAGGTGAGCAGTGCGGCGGTGGTTACTTTCGGCCATCGTGAGCGTGTCGGGAAGTTCGGCGCGTGGATCATGGCGGATGGCGTGAAGTTTGGAT
>Ga0163149_10000585_pt1 | contig 48249 bp, 42 predicted proteins | sample OliLakLV19MP5G1_FD_148604 | JGI IMG/M metagenome (GOLD analysis project Ga0163149, IMG submission 148604) | Freshwater microbial mat bacterial communities from Lake Vanda, McMurdo Dry Valleys, Antarctica - Oligotrophic Lake LV.19.MP5.G1 | ecosystem: Environmental > Aquatic > Freshwater > Lake >...
CCTTTTTCTTTCCTATGAGAGAAAAAGGTATTGTTGTTTTCTACGGTGCAAAAATCTGATATTTCAATATTGTTATTTGTTAATCCAAAATCTATCAATTGTTTTTTGTTTGCTTCTTTTAAATTCACAAACCATTTTTGTTTTTGCGAATCGAATCGTTTTAAAGCTAAATCAAAATGTTCTGCCACCTCATCACCTACTTCAAAATTCTCATACGAAATACAAGCACCAATAAATGCTTTGCAATCTTTTCCTTCTGTTCCGTAATTTTCTTTCATTAACTCCAATGCATTCCAAACAATTTTTCCAACAGTTCCTCTCCAACCTGCATGAATGGCTGCTAGTGCATTGTTTTTTTCATCGTGAATTAAAATGGGAGTGCAATCGGCAATAGAAACCGCTAAAAATAAATTTGGTTTGTTTGTGATTTGTGCATCGTAATTTTCGTTTGTTACAGGCTCCGTAACAACCAATACATCGTTGCCATGTACTTGATAACATCTGGAAACTTGTGTTAATTCAATTCCCAATTCACCAAAAAACAATTCTCTGTTTTTCCAAACATTTTGCTCTTCATCATTCACCGACAAACCTAAATTCATTGAATCGAAGGGCTGAAGACTTACTCCACCCAAGCGGGTGCTTTGTGCTGCAATTATTTTAGAAGAATCAAATATTTTGGGGTAGAGAATCATACTGCAAAGATAGTAGAAAGGTTTCTAGCAGATAACTCGAATTCTGACGGAATTTTCATTGAAAGCAGGGTTTGTCCCCCTCTCCTTTTTTAAGGAGAGGGGTTAGGGGTGAGGTCTTTTTTCGTTTCTTTGCAGAAAATAATTACAAAATGAATATTTTAATTTTAGGATCAGGTGGGCGAGAACATGCATTTGCATGGAAATTAGCACAAAGTAAAAGGATAGGAAAATTATACATTGCTCCCGGCAATGCTGGAACAACAGCTGTTGGAACAAACATTGCTGTTTCAGTAACAGATTTTGAAGGAATCAAAAAATTTGTTTTGGAGAATGCAATTAATATGGTTGTTGTTGGTCCGGAAGATCCATTGGTAAAAGGCATTTACGATTATTTTCAGGCAGATGCTCAACTAAAAAGCATTTCAGTAATTGGGCCGCAAAAAGCTGGTGCTCAATTAGAAGGCAGCAAGGATTTTTCAAAACAGTTCATGATTCGTCATAACATTCCTACTGCACGATATGAAACATTTACAAAAGAAACTTTATCGGAAGGATTAAAATTTTTAGAAACATTAGACCCTCCTTACGTTTTAAAAGCAGATGGATTGGCAGCAGGAAAAGGTGTAGTGATTCCAACCACATTAGAAGAGGCGAAAAAAGAATTAACCGAAATGCTTGCCAATGCAAAATTTGGTGCTGCATCTGCAAAAGTTGTGATTGAAGAATTTTTAAAAGGAATTGAGCTTTCTGTTTTTGTTTTAACAGATGGAAACTCTTATAAAATATTACCGGCAGCAAAAGATTATAAAAGAATTGGTGAAGGCGACAAAGGATTAAACACTGGCGGAATGGGCGCTATCTCTCCTGTTCCGTTTGCGGATGAAGCTTTCATCAAAAAAGTAGAAGAGTTGGTAATAATTCCAACCATCAACGGATTAAAAAAAGAAGGAATTGTTTACAAAGGATTTATTTTTATCGGATTGATGAATGATAACGGAGACCCAAAAGTGATTGAGTATAATGTTAGAATGGGTGATCCGGAAACAGAATCTGTTATTCCGAGAATAAAATCTGATTTGCTCGATTTGTTTGAAGGAGTTGCCAATGGAAATTTAAATGAAAAAACATTTGAAGTGGATCCTCGTTTTGCTACAACGGTGATGATGGTTGCTGGCGGTTATCCTGAGGAATATCAAAAAGGAGATGTAATGACAGGATTTGAATTGGTAGAAGGAAGTATCGCTTTTCATGCCGGGACAAAACAAGATGGTAACAATGTTGTTACCAACGGAGGACGAGTAATTGCAATCACTTCATTCGGAAATACAATGGAAGACGCCTTACAAAAATCTTTTACAAATGCAGAACGCATTCAATACAAAGGAAAATATTACAGAAAAGATATTGGAAAAGATTTGGAAGTGTATTACAAATAAAAGGACAGAAACAAAAAAATCCCTCCCGATTATATATCGGGAGGGATTTTTATATTGTTAAGTATCTTCTATTTAAGAGTCCCTTTTTCTTTTGCTTCTTTGTTAAATTTAGCCTGCATACTCAACCAAACTATAATCAAGCTAACAATAATTATCCAAAACAATAAGTTTGGTCCGTTTCCTAATCCTTCCATGAACGAAAATGTCCATTGAAAAAATCTACCTAATCCGTTGAAAATATCTGTCCAAGTCATAATAGAATGTTTGTTTTATTGTCCTCAAATGTACAAATTTTATTCAAAATCAATAAAAATTTAAGTTAATTTTAGCAAAGAAATATGTTTATCCGATTTTTCAAATCCAACAATGCCTCGGCATTACTCTTTTTACCCCTCATTGCTATTGTAATATGGGTGTTTGGGTTTATTAGCCCAATAGTATTGCCTGTAAAACATTCGATGCCTTTGTATGAATTATTTGCAGGTATTTTTATCAATATCCCTTGGTTATCAATAACAATAGGGCTTCTCCTTGTAATCGGGGAAGCTTTTTTACTCAACTTTATTGTCAATGAAAATGAGGTATTGGAGAAACAAAATTACTTACCCGCCCTGTTTTACATAGTTTTTATGAGCAACAACAAAGCAATGCTAACCTTGCATCCACTGTTGTTTGGAAACTTATTTGTTTTGCTTGCTTTGCATCGGTTGCTAAGTTCGTATCGAAAAGACAAAGCGTTTTCAGAGTCTTTTGACGCGGGGTTCTTAATTTCTATTTCCTCTTTATTCTATTTCCCATTCATTGTTTTTCTTCCTATGCTTGGTGTGGCATTAATCCTTATGCGCCCTTTTAACTGGAGAGAATGGGTTATTTCATTCTTTGGAGCTGTTATCCCTTATATATTCATCATCACTTTTTATTTCTGGTATGATCGTTTGGATTATTTGTTTTACGACAAGATGTTCTATCAATTTATAAAAGAAACACCGGCAACGGATATGCCTGAAACATTCTACTTTATGCTTGGAATCGGCTGGCTGGTGATTCTGTTTTCGATTGTTAAAATTGTGCAGGGCGTAGGAATTGGTTCACAGCGAACAAAAAAATCGATTGTTTTATTGGTCTGGTTTTTATTTTTTTCAGCCTTTTCCATACTTCTCGCTCCTCAAATCACTACCAAGTACTTTTCTGCACTGGCAATACCTTCAGCCGTTTTTTGTGCCAATTACTTTACCCATATTAAAAAAGGCTGGTGGGCCGAATTTTTATTCCTTTTACTTATCACTTCCTTGTTTGTTAATCTGATTTTCTAGATTTTTTTAACAATCTATCAAGAAGGAATTTTTACGCTTGTTTTATTTCTAACTTTACACCTCTTCCGATAATTATCGGGATTAAACAAAAAAATTTAGACTTATGAGCAAATTTGGAGTTGTTATCTTCCCTGGATCGAATTGTGATCAAGATATGATTTATGTTTTAAGAGACATTATGGGGCAGGAAGTTGAGGAGCTGTGGCACAAAGATACAGACTTGAAAGGCTGCGATTTTATTGTACTTCCGGGTGGTTTTTCCTATGGCGATTATTTACGTTCCGGAGCTATTGCTCGTTTTTCTCCTATTATGGAAAAGGTAATTGAGTTTGCAAACAAAGGTGGATATGTGCTAGGAGTTTGTAACGGATTTCAAATTTTATGTGAGGCTGGATTAGTACCAGGAGCCTTGCTGCATAACAATGAGCGCAAGTTTATTTGTAAAAATGTTTTTATCAAAGCAGAAAATAATTCCACATTAATTACCTCTGAAGTCCCTCTTGACAAAGCGCTTAAAATACCTATTGCTCATGGCGAAGGGAAATATTATGCAGATGCAGAAACCATTAAACAACTGAATGCAAACGGACAAATCATTTTCCGCTATTGCGATGAAAATGGAAATGTAACAGATGCATCTAATCCGAATGGCGCAACCGAAAACATTGCAGGTGTTTGTAATGCCGGAAAAAATGTATTTGGAATGATGCCACATCCCGAAAGAGCAACTGATGGAGAATTAAGCAATATTGATGGTCGCTGGATCTTTGATTCTTTGCTTAGTTTGGTTAAAAACTAAATTTTTTCCACAAGAACCTTCTTCGTTTTACCCAAAAAAGTGACAATTTTGCTCATTTTTTGCTGATTTTGAGCAAATTTTTCTGATTTTAACCGATTTTCAATCAATTTGGGCGTTTTTGATGTTTTGAACAAATTAATGAACAATTTGGCGTCCGCCTGTTCATATTTATACCTTCTTTTTACCTTTTTAAAGACTTAACTTTATACTGGTTATTAAAATAATTAATTAAACGATTTAAAAATTTTTGCCATGAGTTTTATGAACGAAGCTACTCCAACCGTTACAGTGAAGAAAAAAAACATTTCTACATTGATTGAATATTGCATTGAAAACAAAATCGATTTTACCGTTAATTCAAAATCAAACGATGATTTTGATATTGAGTTTATTGTAACAAATACTCCAAAAGCAATTGCCTTGGGTATGTGTTTAAAAGAACTTAAACTGGAGTTGAACGGACTAAGTGTTACATCTGTTGCTAGTATCAGGGCGAACAAAAAGGTGTTGTCACCAAAAGAAACCGGATTAACAATCGGGAATGGTATTATTGCTGAAGGCGAAACAGAGATGGCCTTTGAAGATGCATTAAAATTCGATTTGGGTTCTTCGAACTAGGAGCTGTTATTAAATTTTTAAATGAGATGCCTCAACAGAAATGTTGGGGCATTTTTTTGCAATCTATTTCTCGTAAAAGTGCATTTCGCGCATGTACTCCCAAACAGCGAGCGGCACAAAATAGCGAAGATCTTTTTTCTCTTTCACTGCATTTCTAATCGCTGTTGAAGAAATCTCCATTAAAGGAGCATTTATCATTTTTACACTTTTGTGTTTAAATAAATTTGCTTCCTTCTTATGTGGACGAGGATAAACATATAGCTCGTAATTTTTTAAAATCTCTTCGTAGTTTTTCCACTTGTGAAACCCTTCCAAATTATCACTTCCCATAATAAGCGCAAAATCGTAGTTCGGATGTTTCTCCTTTAAATATGCAAGTGTATTGATTGTATAAGAAGGTTGAGGCAACTTAAATTCAATATTACTCGCCTTCATTTTATTATTGTCGCCAATTGCTAGTGTTACCATTTCCAAGCGCTGACGTTCATGAAGTAAAGAATTTTTTTCTTTTAACGGATTGTGAGGTGATACAACAAACCAAATACGATCTAAATCAGAATGGGCAAGCATATGATTAGCAATAACCATATGTCCGACATGGATAGGATTAAAAGAACCGAAGAATAAACCAACTTTCAAAATACTGCGAATTACGAATCTGTGTAACCAACTTTGAACTTACTTCAACCACATAAAAATATTGGGATTGTTTTCGTATTGTTCAATGTCTTTGCTGAACGTTATTACAAAAAAATCTATTAGCGGAAGCACTCCGAAACAGCCCCCGAATGTTGCTACATAAACTACCGGCACCCAAGGTTTTGTTCCTAGCATTACTCTGTGCGCTCCCATAAATCCCAATGGGAATGGAAATGCAAAAAGCGCTGAGATGAATTTTTTTTTGTTCTTTTCTTTTCCTGTAACACCTTTCGAAAGCGAATCGGCTAACACAACATTCACTTGTAAAAAAATTGTGTCGGATGATTCTACAAAAGTCATTTGGGAAATATCAATTTCCACTTTATTCTCCAAAGCACTTCCGGATAGGCAAAAAGGAAAAAGAAATGAAAAAAATAAAATGATTTTTTTTGTACTCAAACCTGATGAAGGAATAAAAAAGGGATGCTTAAATGCATCCCTTTAAAATTTATCTTTTAATTATTTTGTTGCTGCAAAACGCTTAGCAACTTCTGCCCAATTCACTACATTCCAAAAAGCAGCAATGTAATCAGGACGTTTGTTTTGATATTTCAAATAATAAGCATGTTCCCATACATCCATTCCCAAGATTGGAGCACCTTTTACTTCAGCAACATCCATTAATGGATTATCCTGGTTAGGAGTTGAAGAAACCGCTAATTTTCCATCTTTTACAATCAACCAAGCCCATCCAGACCCAAAGCGAGTTGCACCGGCTGCAGCAAATTGTGTTTTAAAATCAGCGAAAGTGCCAAAAGCACTATTAATTGCTGCTGCTAAATCTCCTGTAGGCTCAGCACCTGCATTTGGAGCCATTACCGACCAAAAAAGAGAATGATTAAAATGCCCACCGCCATTATTGCGAACAGGCATAGGGTATTTAGAAATATTTTTGCAAATTTCCTCAATGCTTAATTTTTCAGTATCCGAACCAGCAATTGCTGCATTTAGGTTGGTTACATATGCTTGGTGATGTTTGGAATGATGAATTTCCATCGTTTGAGCATCGATATGAGGCTCTAATGCAGTGTATGCATAAGGTAATTTAGGTAATTCGAAAGCCATATTATCTGTTTTTAAGGTTAGTTTTTGATTATTGAGTCGTAAAGATATATCTTTTTGTACTCTTTTTAGTTAAAAATATGGTAAAGAATCCTTGTTTTTGGGGTTCTTAACAATGCTTTGTTTAAACAATTGTGTTTTAGACGCCTATTACATTTTGCTGATATTGATTTTTAGCTACCTTTGCGCGCAGATACTAGTATTAATCAAAAAAAACAAACAAACCAAAATGAAAAAATTATTTTCTTTATTGTTCGTAGCTGGTGCTTTAAGCATCGTTTCTTGCGGACCATCTGCTGAAGAAGCTGAAAAAATTGCTGCTGAAACAAAAGCAAAAATGGACTCTTTGTTCAACAATGCTCAAATGTCTTCTCCAGAAGTTGCTCCTGATTCTACAGCTACTGCTCCTGATTCTACAGCTGCTGCTCATTAATCAGTTATTACAAATAAAAAAGCCTCTCAAACTTATTGTTTGAGAGGCTTTTTTATTTTCTTTTTTCTCCCTCTCCTTTTCAAGGAGAGAGCTGGGTTGAGGCTTTTGTTTACTTCATCAACTCAATAGCTTTTTTCAAAACGTTATCCTGATTTTGAATTACCTGGTAATAACCTTCTCCATTAAATACATTGCGAGCTATCAATGCTTTTAATTGGTTTTTAAGAATGCTTTCTGACTGAGCAATTTCTTTGTTGTTTCTTTTAATTTTGTTTTTTTCTGCATACACAATTAACTCATTTAATATTGCCGATGTAATTAAAAATGACTTATTAAAATTTTCCACTGTTTTGTATGCTTTTAGTTTGCTACGTTCTCTATCTGAATATTCAAATGCGAAATCATTTATCGTTCCAGTAAAAAACACTTCAGTTAAATACAGCGACCTACCAGCGGTATCTAATCCTACAAAAACATCAGGAACAATTCCACCTCCACCGTAAACAATTTTACCTGCAGGAGTTACGAATTTAATTGAATCCGTAATTTTTATACTATCGGCATTCTCCAACTCTCCATTGGCATAACGATTATTTTCTTCTTCATAATAAGCTTCAATACCATTCGCATACGATTTTTGTATGCTTCTTCCTGTTGGAGTATAGTAACGAGCAATGGTTAACCGAATGGCTGAACTATCAGAAAATTCACTTTGTTCCTGCACCAATCCTTTTCCAAACGAGCGCCTACCAATAATAGTTGCTCGGTCATTATCTTGTAGCGCACCTGCTAAAATTTCACTTGCTGAAGCGGAGCCATCATCAATCAAAACCATTAGTTTACCGTTTTCAAATTCTCCTTTTCTAGTCGCTTTGTAATCTTTGCGTGGACGGGCTTTTCCTTCGGTATACAAGATTCCTTTTCCTTCACTTAAAAACTCGTCTGCAATGTCAACTGCTGTATTCAAAAATCCACCACCATTCCCACGCAAGTCAACAACCAGTTGTTGCATCCCTTGTTCCTTTAATTTTTCAAAGGCCTGCATGTACTCATCATAAGTGGTTGCACCAAATCTGCTGATTTTAATATATCCTGTTTTTGCATTCAGCATATAAGAAACATCTATGCTATAAATTGGAATTGTGCCTCTGGTAATATTAAAATCAAGCAATCCGCTTTTCCCTCTTCGCATCATACTCACTTTTACTTTTGTTCCGCCTTTGCCTTTTAAATTTTCCATCACTTGTTTATTTGTGATTTTTATTCCGGCAACAGTCTTTCCATCTACTTTAATTATTTTATCTCCCGCTTGTACTCCAACAGTTTCAGATGGACCACCCGCAATGGCAGAAATAACACGAATGGTATCATCAACAATGTTAAATTCAACTCCGATGCCTTCAAAATTGCCTTGTAATGGCTCATTGCTAGCAGTTAATTCTTCGGCTGTAATGTAACTGGAATGTGGATCGAGGTTGGCAAGTAAAGCAACAATTGTTTTATTTACCAAGTCTCTTGTTTTGATAGTATCCACATACTGATCTTCAACATATCTTAAGATTTGATTTATCTTATCGTATTGGTCGCCTCCATCAACAGAAATATTTCCGTTTGATTTTTTGAGACTAAATGTACTTCCGATAAAAATTCCCAAAATAAGAACCAGGGCAAAAACAATGGGAAGATAGATATAGAATTTAGGGCGATTCATTTTTCAGTTGGCAAGAAATCAATTAAACAGTTGGCAATTTTTTTGAGTATCGAACGACTTCTACTCCAAATTTTTGAAGAAAATCAACCCCTTCATCGCTTTTTAATCCTTTAAAATCGGCATACGAATTTAAATAGAAAACTTTTTTAATTCCCATTGTGTAAATAACACGGGCACAAGAAATACATGGAGATAGTGTAACATACAAAGTTGAACCTTCCATGACAACATTGTTTTTTGATGCATAAAGAATAGCATTTTGCTCAGCATGTAATGCTAAAGAACAACTGCCTTTGCTATCGCGCGGACAGCCATCTTTGGGCCATTCCAAATCACAATTGTGCGTTCCAGCAGGCGGACCGTTATAACCCAAGGAAACAATACGTGTGTCTTTTGTAAGCACCGCCCCCACTTGCGCCTTTACACAATGTGACCGCTTGGCAAGGTTTTCTGCCAAGTCCATATAAATTTCATCAAAACTCGGTTTGCTCATAAATTACATTTGTATAGGGGTTGCGAATTTACGAAATAATAGGAAAAGGAAGCGTGTTAAAAAAGGATAAATTAAATGGCACATAATCTACCCCAACATAGCAACTACAAGCACTTCCAAATATTCTTTCATTTTAAAATGATGCGTTCTTCTGTTTCAGGTGCTTTAAAAATGCTTGATCTGTCGCCAAAATATTTCAGCACTTCATCTCTTATAGGATCTTGTCTGGAAACAACAAAATCAATTAAATCGAGGAGTGCCACCTATTTTTCGTTTGGTTTTTTTACCCCTATTCTTAGATTTTGAACGCTGTTTCTTAACTCTAACAGGCTTTGCGCTCCTTCCACCAGAGTTTATTATACGGTGGTTACTTCTTCTATCCGTTTTGGCCATTTCTCGACACTTCTTTTTAAAACAGATAAAGGGAGGCTCGGAATGTACTGCCAGAAGTCCTACCGAACAAGAAGAAAATAAAAAAGACAAACAAATGATGACTATGTATATCAACTTATTCTTCATCTTTTGTTGAAATTAAATGAATACAAAAGAATTACACTGCTACATGAATAAATAAATAAAAATTTCATTTTTCAATTTATTTAGTAAATAATTTAGGGAGTAGTCTCTAGCTAATTTATAAAATAAATGGTTCGTTAAAACAAGTAGGATTATATAAATTTACTTCAAAACATAATTTGTACTTCTTCCTCCAGCAGCCTCCTTTATCAAAATATTTTTTTGCATCAAATCTTGTAGGTCGCGTAAAGCTGTGTCAGCAGAGCACATGGCTGTTTTCGCCCATTTGGATGAGGTTAACTTTCCATCAAAGCCATCAAACAATTTATTGATCATTGTGCGTTGACGCTCATTAATAGTGGTATTCGTATTTGCATCCCAAAATTTTGTTTTTTTCAATGCTGCTTGTAAACGCTCATCCGTTGTGTTTAAGGCGCGGTCGAGGCAACTTAAATACCATAACAACCACTGAGTAATATTTAAATTTCCTTTCTGTGTTTTTTCCAACAGTTGGTAATAGCCTTTTCGCTCCACACGAATTTGTGCCGACATACTATAAAAACGTTGCTCATCTTTATCCGCTTTTGCTAGCTGCATATCCGCAATAGCTCTTGCCATACGACCATTCCCATCATCAAAAGGATGTATTGTTACAAACCACAGATGCGCAATCGCAGATTTTAAAACAGTATCGATTTCCTTGTTGGTATTTAGCCATTTTAAAAATATTTTCATTTCCTCGTTCAAGCGATTAGCATCCGGTGCTTCGTAATGTACTTTTTCTTTCCACATAGCACCCGACACTAAATGCATTGGACCATTATCATTTGTTCTCCAATTTCCAACCCTTATTTTATGCATCCTTCTTCTTCCTGAAGGAAATAGTGCCGAGTGCCAAGCAAACAACCTATCTTTTGTGAGTGACTTTGAATAATTTTGTGTTGCATCCAGCATCATTTCCACCACCTCTTCTACGTCTCTATCAGCCGGCACTAACCCTGCAACGTCCATCCCTAAACGTCTTGCTATAGATGAGCGAACCTGATCTGGATTTAATAATTCGCCTTCAATCTCAGTTGATTTTAAAACATCCATTGTGAGCGTTTGCAAAGTGGTTTCGCTTCTCACTGCAAAACCCAACATTTCCATATTGCCTTTTAAACGCCCTTGTTTGTGTTTCACGTTTATTAACAAAGGAAACAAGGCTTCGCTGTCCCAAGTAAATTCGGGCCACTTTTTATTTTGATAGATGTATTTGGTCATTGTTCTCTGCAATTATGCGGTAAAAATAAGGTTTAATCTCCGCATTTATGCGGAGATTAGCGTTCTTATTCTCCGTATAAAATCAGTCCCAGTAATTACGAATAGAGAAGTCCTGCTTACAAATATTTACAATTTTATTGTTTTATTCCCTTTATTTTTTGCTATTCCGAAACAAATGAATAGTTTTGCGTCCCGCTTTCCCAAATAGCAATGCCCGGGTGGCGGAATTGGTAGACGCGCTGGTCTCAAACACCTGTGGGAAACCGTACCGGTTCGACTCCGGTCCCGGGTACCATGCCGGAAAACCCCTGATAAAGCCTTATTTATCAGGGGTTTTTGGTTCGATAAAGTTGCTTCTAAATACAAAACAGTTTATTTTCAGTTAGTTATGCGTTCGACTCCGAAGAGGTTTTAGAACTTGATTTGTATGTTTGTTTTAAATAGGATGTTTAAATTAAATAGTAAATTTGATACCCGATAAATCTTTACATCATTAAACAAAAAAAAGAAATGACACAAAATTTTGACAGAACAGATCCAAATGGCGCAGACGAATACTTTTTATTTTGCGTTCGTAGTGGCGATTTGAAAAATGCTATGACCTGCTTTGACTCTGAGGCAATATATATCGGCAAGGACGGGAACACAATTAGTGGATTTGCCAACATAGAAAAGGTAGTCGCTAATCTTTGCAATATGAGAGCAGACATTAAAGTTTATGAACATAAAAATTCGCCAGTCGGAAATCATATGATGTATTGGTTAGACAAATGGACTATGACAGCTACAGACCCACAAGGCAATCCTATTAACATGAAAGGTGCCTCTGCTAATATGATGCGTAAGAATGCTGATGGAATTTGGCTTTGGCTTGTTGACAATCCTTTTGCTGCCCCGTTTTTTGCAGATTAATTTTTGGAATACTCCAATTTTTGGATAATGCGAACGGACAATATGCGGCTTTCGGCAATGATTTAATTTAGTCCTGTTCCAGTTTTTCCAATAGGTGCCCGTACAAATCCCAAATCCGAGCAATATCCCTTGTATCTTCAAGGATGTCGTTCATATTTGGTCTGAAAGGGGGTACAGAAATGACTAAACCCCTGATAATTCTTATTTATCAGGGGTTTTTGGTTCGATAAAGTAGCGGCAAAATACAAAACAGTTTATTTTCAAGTAGTTAATGTTCGAGTCTGGAAAGCCATTTAATTAAATTGTACATTTAATTAAATTTATCATACAGATTGGCGAGCTAAAACAGCTCACGAAGAATGAAAAAATCAGTCCTGCAACAAAGTAACAGCAAAAAATAATGACACCATAAATCATGTCTTTGGAATTAGATAATTTTATTGAATCCTTTGTTAACCTTACTGACAAAGAACTTTTGAATATTACCTCTTGCTTTACACCAAAGACAATAAAAAAAGGAAAATACCTTCTTAAAGCTGGAGACATCTGTAAAGAATTTATTTTCGTGAAAAAGGGCTGTATACGAATGTTTTATTTATCAGATACTATTGAAGTATCTGCATGGTTTTCTTTTAGTGGCTCTATTGCTATGGAAGTTCAAAGTTTCATTAGTCAATCCCCGTCAATCTGTTACCTAGAAGCAATCGAAGACTCAGAAATTTCTAGCATTTCTAAAAACGATTTAGAACGCCTTTATATTACTCAACCTAAAACTCAAGAGTTTATGAGAAAGCTCTGGGAAGCAGCACTAGTGTTAGTAATCCCAAGGTTTTCCTCGTTACAAAATGATACAGCCGAAAAAAGGTATCTAGATTTATTAAAAAATCAAGAATTAATGCAACAAATTCCTCAGAAATATCTTGCCTCTTTTATCGGAGTAACACCAACCTCATTGAGCCGAATAAGAAAAAAAATACGATAAGTTATTAATTGTCTTGTGGCAACTTTTCTTTCTCATGTGTTACTTAATTTTGTCTTTAAAAAAATATGAAAATTCTACTATTTGGCGCAACAGGAAACGCAGGAATGGCAATAGCTAAAGAATTAAAACAAAGAGGCTTCATTACAACAGCTGTTATAAGAAATAACACTAAGCGACAAGATTTGGTTTTATTAACCGAAAATATTATTGTAGCAGATGTTACTAAGCCTTCAGATTTATTAAATATTTGTGTTGGGTATGATATAGTAATCTCAGCTATTGGTAAGAGCGTGTCCCCCAATGATAAAAGTAAACCATCATTTCATGATATCGATTACATATCTAATATGAACATATTAAATGAAGCTGTTAAAAGCTCTGTTAAAAAATTCATTTACATTTCGGCATTTCATGCTGAAAAATATTTGCACTTAGAATATTTTAAAGCACACCATGAATTTTCTCAAAAACTTATATCTTCAAATATTAATTATTCCATTATTAAACCTCCCGCAATCTTTAGTGCATTTTTAGATATGCTTGAAATGGCAAAAAAAGGTCAACTTATAAATATTGGTTTAGGTGATAAAAAAACAAATCCTATTTACGAAGGTGATTTAGCAAAAATAGCAGTTGATAGTATTAATAAACCAAATTGCATAATAGAAGCTGGAGGAAAAACAATTTATACGCGAAAAGAATTAAATGAAATTGTGCAAAACAAAATTGATAAGACCAAAAAAATTAGGAATATCCCTATTGGACTATTTAGGTTATTGTTACCATTAATAAAAATAGTCAGTAAAAACACTTTCGACAAATTTAGTTTCTTCATTGAAGTTATGCAACATGATACAATTGCCCCTCAAATTGGTGAGATGTCTTTCGATGACTATATAGGTGAAAAAGGGGTCTCTGCTAACAATTTCTAGCGACAGCCGCCCCTTATTTTGTTAGATGACCGTATAAGTCCCAAATCCGAGCCATATCTCTTGTGTCTTCAAGGATCTCGTTCATATTTGGTTCTTAAAAATTAATTTGCAGAATCTAATTCCCTCTTAAAAAGGTTTAGGGGGATTAAAAAAGTTTATTGATAAAACTACTTGTGTTAAAACAAGCATTTAAAAAACATCAGATGCGCACACCAATAATCACAACATCATCCACCTGCTCTAAACCGCCTTTCCAGGTATCGAATGCCTTGGCAAGTTGTTCTTTTTGTTCTTCTAAAGGAAGTAAATAATTTTTATGAAGTAATTCTTTTAGCTGATTGTATTTGAATTTTTTTCCCTTTACTCCGCCAAATTGATCTGCATAGCCATCACTAAAAAGATAAACACAATCTCCTTCTTTTAACTGAATGCTATGGTTCGTATAGTTATCAACCTTTCCATCGATATTAACTCCAATTGGAAATTTATCCGATTTAATTTCTTTAAAAACTCCATTGTTTACATAATACAAAGAGTTGTATGCTCCTGCATATTGCAGTTCATTTGTTTTTAAATTAAGTGAACACAAAGATAAATCCATTCCGTCTTTCACTCCTTTTCCATCTTCTGATTGTCGCAATGTTTTTGTAACTCCATGATCTAAATGTTTTAATATTTCGGAAGGAACGGTTAAGTTCATTTCATTTACTGCCTGTGTCAATAAATTAAACCCTACAACACTCATCAAGGCCCCCGGAACACCATGTCCTGTGCAATCTACAGCTGCAAAACAAACAGTATCTCCCTTTTGTTCAATCCAATAAAAATCTCCGCTTACAATGTCTTTCGGACGATAAAAAATAAAACTATCAGGCAAACAATCTTTCCAATACGATTCAGGTGGCAAAATAGATTCCTGAATTCGTTTTGCATAATTGATACTATCCGTAATTTCTTTTTTATGTGTTTCTAATTCTTCTTTTTGAATACGAATAGCATTATTAGAAATTGTCAATTGCTCGTTTGCTCTCTTTCTTTGACGGTTTGCTCTTCCAATAAGGAAAACAATAATTAACAAAATCAAACCTACTGAAACTGCTGCGAATACAGTTCTTTTAAAGCGTTCGTTTGTTAATTCCTGTAATAGTTTTGATTCCTTTTCTTTGCTTTCGAATTGATAATTCAACTCCATCTCTGTTATTTTTTGAGCGTTATTCCCATTATATACAGAGTCGTTGAATTTTTTATACAATTTAAAATTGTTGTATGCTTTTTCATAATCTTTTGCCTCTTCGTACAAGCGTGAAAGATTAAAATGAATCTCAATCAAATCTTCTAACGATTGCATTTCCTGAGCCATTGGTAATGATATATTAAAATATTCCAATGCTTTATCATATTGTTTCAGGTTCAAATAATCAATTCCGATAGCACTGTAACAAATTGTGGCGCCTTGTTTATCCCCAATCTCTTCGAATATTTTTAATGCCTGAAATTGCAAGTCCATTCCCTTCTCAATTTGTCCCATGTCTGCATAAACATTCCCCATATTTCCCAGCACTCCTGCGTAAGTATTTTTGCTTCCATGTTTAGGATTAAACGAAAGTATTTGCTGATATTTTTCCAAAGCCTTCTCATACTCCTTCCGATAATAATGTTGATTAGCTATATAGGTATACGAATTGATAATCATACTTGTGTCTTTCAACTGCACAGCAATTTCTGCAGCTTTAGTCAAATATTTCAGCCCTAATTCGGCATTCACTCCTTCAGAATAAAGTGCTCCAATAAATAAATTTATTTGTGTAGTTAATCTATTTCTTTTTAATTGTTCTGCAGGACCCAATGCTTTTTGATAACATTCCAATGCTTTAGGAATATTTCCCATCCCCTGAAAACAACGTCCCATATACATGTAGCATTCTGCAACCTGTCCCATGTCATTTAATTCTTTTGCGATTACAAGCGACTTTTCAAATTCCTCTATTGCTCCGATATAATCGCTTGTAGCCATTGTAATTTCACCCATATAACCATAAGCATTGGCCAACTCACTTTGCATTTTATTTTGCTCAAGCTTAGGAATTACATTTTTAAATAGTTCTTTTGCTTCCAGATAGTTCTCCGCATCTGCTGCAACAATAGCATTCAAAAACTCTAATTTTATTTTTATTACAGGAGTGTTTATTTTATCGCTTAAAGATTTTGCTTTCTGATAATAATCACCTGTTTCTTCCGATCTTTCCGAAGAGAGCTTTCTAACAATTCCATAGTAGTAAGCATATTGTTTGATGGGATCGCTTGTTTGACTTATAAGCGTTTTTAAGCTATCTACATAGCCCTCCGCTTTCACATTTAAACTAAGTGCAAAAAGGAAAATAAAAAATATAACTGCTTTATGTTTCACGGATAAATTTAATCATTCAATATTATAACTTCTTACAAACTCAGGTGCTAAATTACTTTAAATAACTGCTGCCTCTAAAAGTTTTATTTTTCCTGTAGTGGCATCTATTTCAGCACTTATTCCAACAGGGATAGTATACTTATTTACAATATGTCCAATCATTGCTCCGTAAAAAGCCGGTATGCCTAACGGTTTAATCTGTTGTTCCAAAACCTGTTTTAGTGTAAATGCTCTTTCGGGCTCTTCTGCTTCACACTTTATACATTTACCAAAAACAAAACCGCTAATATTATTTAACACACCTGCTAATTTTAATTGTGTCAACATTCTGTCGATACGATAAGGTTCTTCTCCTGTTTCTTCTAAAAAAAGAATTTTGTTTTTCCACTCGGGTAAATATTCTGACCCAATCATACTTGCTAGTACCGTTAGATTTCCGCCAACCAAAACTCCTTGAGCTTTCCCTTCTGTAATCGTATAAGGTTTATCGGTATCTTCATTGGGGTAGCCATAAGAAACAATTTCTTTATCCACCAAAACTCCTTTAACATATCTGATTGTAAAATCATTCCAGCCACTATTGCCAACTGGACCATGATAAGTTGCCAATCCTGTTTTTGCATTTATTGCAATCAGCAAGGAGGTGATATCACTAAACCCCATAATCACTTTTGGGTTTTTTTTAATCACATCATAATTTAATTTATCTAGTATTCTAGCACAACCCCATCCACCTTTCATGCAAAAAATAGCATTCACATATTTATCAGCAAAAAAGTCGTTAATTTCTTTTGCGCGCATCTCATCTGTCCCTGCAAAATATCCAAATTTTTCTTTGAGTGTTTGTCCGCGCTTTACTTGGAAGCCGGAATTTTGTAAAACAGAAACAAACTTCTCCACTTGTGCGTCATCCCAAACTGCTCCTGCCGGTGAACTGATTGCGATTGTGTCGCCTACTTTTAATGCTGGAGGTTTGATTAAAGCCAAACTTAATTTATCATCTTGCAAAACATTTTCTTTCATGCCTAAAAGCGGAATAGAAAGTGATGCCAATGCAGCAGTTGAAATAAATTGTCGTCTGTTATTTTTCATTTATATTCTTATTCCTATCACCAAAATATCATCAATTTGTTCTAAATCTCCCATCCAATCATTAATTATTTTTCCCAAGATTTTTTCTTGCTCTTCCATTGGTCTTTTATGTTCCTTCAAAAGCAATGTTTCAAATTGTTTGTACTTAAATTTTTTTCCTTTCGGACCGCCAAATTGATCTGCGAAACCATCAGTAAAAATGTAGATGCAATCTCCTTTCACTAATTCATATTCATGATTGGTAAATTGCTGCAGCTCTTCTCCAACAAATGCACCTATTGGAAACTTGTCTCCATTCACCTGAATAATTTCATTATTTCTGATGATCCACATAGGATTATTGGCACCGGCAAATTCGATTTTTAATTTTGAATAATTAATAGAAATCAAAGCAATGTCCATTCCATCACGAACTGTTGCTTCCTCGGGATCTTGATTTAATTTTTTTGAAAGTTGTGAATTCGTTTCATTTAAAATCAAAGAAGGTTTTGTGAGTCCCAATACATTTACAGTCTGTGTTAAAATATTATGACAAACAATGCTCATGAATGCTCCAGGAACACCATGTCCGGTACAATCTACTGCTGCAATTAATGTTTCGTTCCCCCACTTTTCCAGCCAATAAAAATCTCCACTTACAATTGCTTTGGGCTGATACAAAACAAACGACTCATTTAAACATTGTTTTATAGTGCTTTCTGCTGGAAGAATTGCGTTCTGAATTCTTTTCGCATAATGAATACTATCCGTGATGTCTTTATTTTTTCCATCGATTTCAGAATAGGCAATTTGCAATTTTTCTTTTTCTTCCAACAATTCACTTGTTCTGATTGTAACCTGTTCTTCCAAGAGTTTTTGTGATTGCCTCAAACTTCTTGTTCGCACTTTGATTGTTATAAAAACACTTCCAACACTTAGTAATGTTACCAAAATAAAAAACCAAGCCCGCTTCCAAAATGGAGGAACGATTTCGAAGGAAAAAGACACTGGAGTAGAATTCCACAAACCGTCATCATTGGATGCTTTAAGAAAAAATGTATACTTTCCTGATGGAAGATTTGAATAGGTAGTGCTCGTTAGTTTTCCTTTGGGAAGCCAGTCTTCGTCAAATCCCTCTAATATATATTGGTAATTTACTTTAGAAGGAATGGTATGTGAAATACTAATAAAATCAAACGTAATGTGGTTTTTATCATAAGGTAATTTTAAATTTTTCGGCAAGCCATTTACCAAACTATCTGCATATTTTTTGTAATCGAAATTTTCTAAAAATAATCGAATGTCATTGATTTCTGTTTGCGGCTCAACAGTATTTCTCTTTTCTAATTTGGGATCATAAATGGTTACACCACCGATGGTTCCTATCCAAAGTTTGCCATCAATGTCTTTATAAAAAGCATTTTGATTACACTCCAAACCAATAAATCCTTCTTCCTTTCCATAGTGTTTTAAAACTACTTCTTTTTGATTGACAAACTGATTTAAGTCGAGTTTGTCAATTCCATTGTTGGTTCCCAGCCACAAATTTCCTTCTCCATCCGGACGAACGTAATAAACAGTGTTGGAACTTAATCCATCGTTTTCTGTAATGGTGCGAAACGTTTTTCCGTTATAAACACAAACACCAGCATCTGTGCTAAACCAGGTGTATCCGTATATATCACGAGTAATGTTTTTAATTTTCGGAAAACCTTCGGGACGCAAAATGGTTGTGAATGACTTTCCATCAAACTTAATTATTTTATCAATTGAGCCAAACCACAAGGTTCCAAGATTATCTTCATAAATTGCATTTACGCCTTGAGAAGAAAATCCTTGATTACTACTGTAATAAACAAATGATTTTCCATCAAATTTGTCCAAGCCATTTTCATGCGCTATCCACACATTTCCTTTTTTATCACAAACCATTGATAAAATCCTTATTCCGTGCAATCCATCTTTTAAATGATATTGCTTGAATGATTTTCCATCGTACACTGTTATGCCCGAACCCGAAGTTCCAAACCATATATTTCCCTTTTTATCCTCACACATACTCCAAGTGTTATTTACACCCGACTCACCTTTTTTAGAACCATAATTTTCAATAATTATTTCTCCAGTTGTACGAAAAGTGTTAAAATCCATTTTTGAAACGCCACCACCCCAGGTGCCTATCCACATATTATCCTTCGAATCTTTCAAAAACGACATCACTGTATTGTTTGCAAGACCCTGTTTTTCGTTAATGTTTATAAACAAATCATTCCTGTACTTACTTACTCCTCCGCTAAATGAACCAAACCACATATTTCCTTCACGATCCTGAACAATGCTATAAATTCGATTGTTACAAAGTCCGTTTGCAGGAGTAAACTTTCTTATTTTATTATTACTAATTCGGTCAACTCCCTTGTCATTGCCTACCCAAATGGCATCATTAGCATCTTTGAAAAGACGAAATGCACCATCAACGTATGGTATTCCGTTTACTTTTAGTGTATCAAGCTTTTGCTCTCCGGTATATGCTTTTGAAGGATCATAAATATTAATGCCATGAAAGGTTGCTATTAATACTTTGTCGCCATTAATAAGAATGTCTCTTATTCTCATATCCATCAACCCGTTTTTCTTGTCGAAATGAATTAATTTTGTTCCATCGAACATGTATGTTCCATTAAAGATGGTGCCTATCCAAACATTGCCTAGCTTATCTTGTTTTAAAGTTCCTATCTGAAAATTTCCTATTTCTGAATTTTTTACAAACGAGCTGAATTTCTTTCCATCATAAATAACAATCCCTGAAGAAGTTCCAAACCAAATGTCTCCATTTGTATGTTGGTGAATGCCCTGAATATTTTTGTTGTTAATCAGGGTATCGTTTACAGCACCCAATTGTTTGTTTTGATAACGTGAAACCCCTTTTGCTGATCCAATCCATATTATATGATTTTTATCTTCTAAAGCCGCGTTGATTCGATTACTTTTCAAACCATCTTTTGTGCTAAAATTTGTAAATCTTAGACCATCAAAGCGACTAATTCCACCGCCATTGGTGCAAAACCAAATAGCTCCTGTGTGATCTTGAAAAGAATTGAGGATTTGTGATTGAGGCAAGCCGTCCTCAATCGAAAAATTTTTAATATTCAATTGCTGGGCTATTGCTGAAAAGCAAAGGCATAACAAAAGAAAAACAGGGAAAATTATTTTAATTGGTCTCCGATTCACAAACAATGTCTTAAAACAGCACTAAATAAACGAAAATTCAGCAAATAATCAACCTTTTTTGCTGAAAAAATGTGTACTTTTGTAGCCCAAAAATAAAACGAATGATTTCAGTTTCAAATCTATCCTTACGATACGGCAAACGCGTGTTGTTTGACGAAGCAAGTATTAAATTCAATCCAGGCAATTGTTATGGCGTTATTGGTGCCAATGGTGCTGGAAAATCAACCTTTATGAAGATTCTTTCAGGAGAAATCGACCCAACAACGGGTACTGTTTCCATTACTCCTGGAGAACGTTTAAGTGTACTTAGCCAAAATCACTTTGCTTTTGATGCTTTTCCGGTTTTGCAAACAGTAATGATGGGAAATAAAAAGTTGTGGGATGTAATGCAACAAAAAGATGCAATTTATGCTAAATCTGATTTTTCGGATGCTGATGGAATTAAAGCTGCGGAGTTAGAAAATGTATTTGCTGAAATGGATGGTTGGAATTACGAAAGTGATGCTGGAAACTTATTAAGTGAGTTGGGAGTGAAAGAAGAATATCACTTCAAATTAATGAGCGAACTAAATGGAAAAGAAAAAGTGCGTGTATTGCTTGCACAAGCGATTTTAGGAAACCCAGATGTTTTATTATTGGATGAGCCTACCAACGATTTAGATGTTGATACAATAGCTTGGTTAGAAAATTTTCTTGCCAATTTCGAAAACATTGTGATTGTTGTTTCTCACGATCGTCACTTTTTAGATGCCGTTTGTACACATATTGCAGATATCGATTTCAATAAAATTTCTTTGTATACCGGGAACTACAGCTTTTGGTATGAATCCAGCCAATTGGCGTTGCGCCAACGTTCTGACTTAAATAAAAAGACAGAAGATAAACGCAAAGAGTTGCAGGATTTCGTTGAACGATTCAGTGCCAATGCTTCTAAATCACGACAAGCAACAAGCCGTAAAAAATTATTGGAGAAATTGGTGATTGATGAAATTAAACCATCCACTAGAAAATATCCAGGAATTATTTTTAAAGCGGAACGTGATTGCGGTGATCAAATTTTGAATGTAGAAAACCTTTCAAAAGTTTCTCCAGAAGGAACACCCTATTTTAAAAACATAACATTTACTGTTACCAAAGGAGATAAAATTGCGATTCTTTCCAAAGAACATATTGCTATCACAGCCTTCTTCGAAATACTGGCGGATGAAGATCAAGCTACAACAGGCGATTGCGTTTGGGGAAGTACCATCACCAAATCCTATTTACCAAACGAAAATGCAAAGTATTTTACTGAAGATCATAATTTAGTTGATTGGTTACGTCAATTTTCAAAAGACAAAGATGAAACGTATGTGCGTGGATTTTTAGGGAAGATGTTATTTACAGGGGAAGAATCTTTAAAAAAATCAAATGTGCTTTCCGGAGGAGAAAAAGTGCGTTGCATGGTTTCGAGGATGATGTTGACCAATGCAAATTGTTTGATTTTAGACGAACCAACCAATCACCTGGACTTAGAATCCATCACAGCTTTTAACAATGCCTTGAAAGACTGGAAACATGTGGCTTTGTTTACTTCTCATGATCATGAGTTTATGCAAACAGTTGCAAATCGTATCATAGAACTTACTCCAAACGGAATTATTGATAAGCGTATGACATACGATGAATACATTGTTGATGAAGGAGTGAAAGCGTTGAAAGAAAAAATGTATCCGAAGTTAACAAAAGTAAAATAAAAAAATCCCTCCAGCTGTTTACAATCTGGAGGGGTTTTTTATTCCCTTTATCTAATTAAGTAAGAGGTTAGGACTTAGGTATTACTGTTTATTAAACTTCTTTACAGCTACCCCTGTAGCAGTTGTAATTTCCATATAATAAATTCCCTTTTCTAAAACAGAAACATTTAATTCTAATCTTGCTGTTTCATTAACGCTATTGTTAATCAACAATTTTCCTAGAACATCATATACTTTAACAGCGGTTACTTGTTCGTTATTCGATGTTTCAATGATTAAATTATCAACCGCAGGGTTTGGAAAAACAGAAATGCTGTTCGCTAAATTTTCTTCAGTAATTCCTGACAAACAAGCTTTGAAAGTTAAAGAATTTGATGCAAAGTAAGTATCGAAATTTGCTGCACTGCTTATTGGCCACATATCTTGTTCTACAATGGCATGACTCGGTGCAATTAAAATATATGTTGGGAATGCTGAAATACCATACGCACTTACTACAGCATTTCCACCGCCATCATTTCCACTAATTGTTGGATAGCCCGGAGGGCCTCCTAAATATGTTGTTTCATAGGCTGCACATTGTGCATTTGTATTTCCCTGATCAACTGACATAAAGTACACATCTTGCGTATTACATCCATAATTGGTAAACGTTTCTTTGAAATATGGGCATGTTGCTTGGCAAGGCCCGCATGTTGTGAAGAAGAAATCCAAGCATACGTACTTTCCTGCAGCTAAAATGGAAAATAAATTGTGAGAATTTCCATCCAAATCTGTAACTGTAAAATCAACCGCTGTTGAAAGGGTTGTTTGTGCTTTACTTACTGAGAAACTCAGCAAAAAAGCAATCATTAGAATGTAGATTTTTTTCATTGGATTTAGGTTTTATGGATTAATGTGTATCTAAGTAACAAAACAAATGCTGAATTGTCAATTATAAACACTAGTACTTTTAGTAATCGATGGAGGAAAAAAGGAATTACTTCCTGGCAGGTCTTCTGTCTTTATTAAAATTTGGTTTCTTTTTACCTGAAAAAGGTCTTTTAATTTTTACATCTGGAGCATATACAGGTCCTGCCGCAAAACCGTCCGGCAATGGAATCTTATTTACTTCCGCTGCTATCAAGACTTCAATCTGCTGAAATTTTTGCTGGTCGTATTCATTTATAAAAGTAAGTGCAACTCCTGTAGATGCAGCTCTAGCAGTACGTCCAATACGATGAATGTAATCTGCAGGTTCGCCAGGAACATCATAATTGATTACCAAGCCAATGTCTTCAATGTCAATTCCACGAGAAAGAATATCAGTGGCAACCAATATTTGCAATTTTTTACTTCTGAAATTTCTCAATACTTCTTCACGCTCCGGTTGCTCTAAATCCGAATGTATTGCTTTTGCTTTTAATCCTGCTTTTATTAAATCTCGTTCCAGCTCTTTTACTTTTATTTTAGTAGAAACAAAAATGATAACACTGCTCAAGTCTTTTCCTTCAAGTAATGATTTAATTAGATTGTTTTTCTGAGCATCATATACTAAATAAGCGCCTTGAACAACACCTTCTGCAGGTTTGGCAAGTGAAATGCTGATTTGTTCTGGGGTTTTTAAAAGTTTGGTTGCCAATGTTCGAATTTTAGGCGCCATCGTTGCCGAAAACATCAATGTCTGGCGTTCTTTTGGTAAATAAGTCGTAATCTTTAAAATATCATCTACAAAACCCATGTCCAGCATTCGGTCTGCTTCATCTAAAATCAAATGTTTTAAACTATCTAGCTTAACATAACCCATGTTTAAATGAGCCATCAATCGACCAGGAGTAGCAATAATCACGTTTGCTCCTTCGGTTAATGCACGTCTTTCTTTTTCGAAAACACTTCCATCACTTCCACCATAAATAGCTAAGGAACTAACGGATGTAAAATAAGAGAATCCCTGCAATGCCTGATCAATCTGCAAAGCCAACTCTCTTGTAGGGACAATAATTAAAGTATCTGTTTTATCGGTGGGATTTTTAGAAATTTTATCTAGAATAGGAAGTACGAATGCGGCTGTTTTTCCTGTGCCAGTTTGTGCACAGCCAATTAAGTCTTTGCCTGCCAATATAATGGGAATAGCTTGTTCTTGAATGGGTGTAGGGCTTTCAAATCCCATTGAATCAAGCCCTTCTTGTAGCTGTTCCTCAAAATTAAAATCTTTAAACTTCAAAATTCTTTCTTATTTGTTTATACGAAGATACGTTAAATTTTTGGTATTCAGTCTCGCTGATTAAGCAGATTTAAACAGATAAAGGCTTGTTCCCTCTGCGAAAATTTGAGAAATCTGCTAGCAAAATCTTATCTTCGCTTTAACAAATCAAACATGTTCAAACTAATTTTCAAACTCTTCGGTTGGAACGTTTCTCACTTTCTTTCCAACGACATAAAAAAATGTGTCATCGTAGTTGCCCCTCATACTAGCAACTGGGACTTCGTTTTCGGAATGGGCGCTGTAAGCGTAATGAAATTGAATCAGCGTTTTATTATCAAAAAAGAATGGATTCGTTTTCCTTTAAAAAAATTAATGTTCTCATTGGGTGCTTTGCCTATCGATAGAAATAAAAAAAAATCAATTGACGAAAAGAAAAGTTCAGTAGATGCTATTGCCGATTTATTTGAACATCACAATGAACTTCGTTTAGTAATTACTCCTGAAGGAACTCGTTCACCGGTACAAAAATGGAAAACAGGATTTTATTATGTCGCCCTCAAAGCAAATGTTCCCATTGCATTGGCTTTTATCAATTATGAAACGAAAACCTGTGGCGTTGACAAAATCATTTATCCCTGTGGCGATTTTAAAGCCGACATGAAATTGATAATGGATTATTATAAAAACATCAAAGGCAAAAATTCGCAAAATTTTTCTGTGGATTTAGAATTAAGTAAGTAGTATCTTTACAAGCCCTTCGGCAACGTTCAGGGGAACAAATTTGAAAATAAAATCTACACTCTCATGAAAAAATATTTCTCAACCTTATTTTTTGTAGCATTTGTTACAAGCTTATCTTTTGCGCAAAATCGCAGCATAGAATTTGAACAAGGCACATTTGCTGAACTATTAGCAAAAGCAAAAAAAGAAAACAAAATGATTTTCATCGATTGCTATACCACTTGGTGTGGACCATGCAAGTGGATGGCGAAAAATGTTTTTACAAATGATACAGCTGCTGATTTTTACAATAAAAATTTTGTGAATGCAAAAATTGATATGGAAAAGGGAGAAGGAATTGAGATCGCAAAAAAATACGGCATTCAAGCTTACCCAACTGTATTGTATTTAAATAGTGATGGAGCACAAATGCATAGAGTATGTGGTGCCGGACCGGTTAAGTCGTTCGTGTCAGATGGCGAAGATGCCCTCTCTCCAAATAAACAAATGGCTACTTTAACAAAAATGTTTAACGCATCAAAACCATCTCCTGAATTAGCTACCTCTTATTTCTCTATGCTTGATAAAGCATGCCAAAATTTTGATCCAGAACTAAATACTTATTTTGCTTCTATAAAAGAAAGCGAATTGACTACTAGAGGAAACTGGGGAATTATTTACCAATATATTAATGATTATAACTCAAAAGCATTTCAATCTTTTGAATCGAAAAAAGAAACATTCTCAAAATTATTTCCTGCGGATTCGGTGGAAAGTAAATTAAATCAGGTGTATGGAAATGGCTTATGGACTGCATTACAAAGCAAAAACATGTCTGAATATGAGCTTATAAAATCGAAGCTTCAAAAATCAAAAACCAAAGAAGCTGAAAAGATTTTACTGCAATCAGAAATCACATTTCAACAAAATGCATTGAACTGGTCAAAATACGCAGTTGCCGTTTCCGATTATATTTCAAAATGCGATGTTCAAAATCCTGGAGAATTGAATAGCTATGCCTGGACTTTCTATGAAAACGTAGACGATAAAAAAATGCTTGAAAATGCAGCTGTCTGGGCGAAAAAAGCAATAGAACTATATCCCGACTGGGCATTTTACGATACTTACGCTGCCGTTTTGTTTAAGCTGGGAAACAAACCAGAAGCACAATCAATGGCAAAAAAAGCAATTGAAAAAGCGAAAGAAACAGGCGCGGATTATAAAGAAACAGAAGCGCTTCTGGAAAAAATCAATGCCTTGAAATAAGAATAGTACGCACAAATAGTATTGCTTATGCTCGTATGTACTTCTTTTGTCGTATGTTATTTGTGACTTATCCAAATTATAGTGAATGGTCAGAAAAACTTGAATATCTTTACGTTGTATGAGAAACCTTTTGCGGATTATTTCCGGATTTCTACTCTTTTCAAATTATTCGTTTGCACAGCAAGTTCCTGCTGTTGAGGAAAACATCCCCTTTTTAGTGACATTTGGAAAAGATGGCGACAAGTCATGGGGCGATGATGATTTTTCTCAAACTTATTTTTTTGTTATTCCTAAGTTTCAGGTAACCCCAATTTACATTCGCGTATTCGATGCTGAAACAAGTGCCGAATTCGATGAAAAAAAAGGAGAATACAACACAAAAACAAAATTTTCGGTTTATGGTGGGAAAGAAGCTTTTACAAATAAAGATGTTCGACTGAAAGATCCCGGTGGAAAATACAAAAGCGGTAATTTACTTGCCTCAAAAACATTTGTAAGCAGCGATGTGTATGATGGTGAGTGGTATACATTTGGTCCATTTAACCCTTCCGAAGGAGAACTTGTAACCGAATATGGTGGCTATATTTTTAAAATTATTGCCGAGGGAATTAGTGGTGATGATGGCAATCTCTACAAATATTTTTTAAGCTCCTCACCAACCGAAAACAAAGCAATTGAAGGAGGAAATGCCTTTACATTTGAATTTACTTTCCGACTTTCTGATGACCAAAAAGACATCGCTCACCTTTACCCTTATGTAGAACAGAATGTTTATTCAGTACGAATGTCGAATTTTGATTTTGACAATGATGGCAATGTTAATATTGTGTCGATGGTGAAAAAAAGCGAACTTAGCAAAGCGTCAGGAGATAACACTTGGGAACACACTACACATTTAATTGTAGAAAAAGAAAAAAAGACGACACTTGATGTTCAATTTATAAAAAGTAAAAAAGTTCATATTAAAAACAACAACGTTACGCTTTATGTGACGAATCAGGATGGGAATTTGTTACCGATATATACTGTTCCGATAGGTGGCGTCCCTCAAAAAAACAGCAAGATACAATTTAAGCAAAAGAAAAAAACAACTCCATACTAAGATCAAACTCTTAAGCTTTTGAAAAAAACAGTTGCAATATATTTAGGATTTTTAGGAGCGCTACTCTTCTCTTCTTTTTCATATTCACAAGCTTATCAAATAAAAACCTACGGAATCGACAATGGTATTTCTCAACCATATGTGTATACAATTAATCAAGATAAAAAAGGATATCTATGGGCAGGAACAGGTGATGGAGCATGTAAGTTTGATGGAATAAGTTTCAAATCATTTTATTCAAGCGATGGATTCGCTGAAAATTTTGTTACCGCAAGCTTTAAAGATAACGCTCGCAATCTGTGGATTGGTCACAATCAGGGTGGAGTCACATTTTATGATGGCAAAATATTTAAAGTAATTAATACCAGCGGATTTTCTAAAAGTCCAGTTACCTCTATTATAGCAGATGAACTAGGCGGTGTTTGGTGCAGCACACAGAACGATGGCATATTCAGAATCAGCAAAAATTTCGAAGTAGATGTGTTTAAAATGGAGTTCAATCAATTCACTGTTTTTTCAATTGCGCAGACCAAAAACAATCAATTGCTCGTGGGGACAGGAGAAGGATTAATGCTGTATGATTTAACTGGCGACAAACGAAAACCAATTTTTTTAAAACGAATCGAATCTATTCCTGAAACAAAGATTGAATGTCTGGTTAAAAAAAATAAATCAGAAAGTTTTTGGGTTGGGACACAAGACGAAGGATTGTTTTTACTCACTACATCTCTATCAAACAAAAGTGTTTTCAACGCGACACGAACAGGAAATAATTTGCCTATAAAATTTTCAAATGTTCAGGACATTTATGAAGATAAACTCTCAAATTTATGGCTTGCCACTTTTGGAACTGGCGTAGTAAAGCTTATACTTTCTACAAACACATTAAAATATGACGAGTTTTTACATTTTTCTGAAGAAAATGGATTGGGAAACAAATACACAAAAAGCATTTATGCTGATCACGAAGGAAATATTTGGGTAGGAACTTATGGTTCAGGGCTGGTTCAATTACAGGATAATTGTTTTACTTTCTATTCTTACAGTGACAAACAGCTTAACAATAATGTGACTTCTCTTTTGATTTCTGAAAAGGCAAGATGGATTGGAGTAGAAAATGGACTACTAAAAATTGATCTCACTTTAGATAATGAAAGAATATTTTTTGATGCAAGAAATGGATTTGTCGATGATAAAATAACAGCTTTGTTCCAATCCGATTCAAACCGTTTAATTATCGGCACCAATAACCATGGTGCATACATAATGAATATCGAAAAGAAAAGCTTCTCTAAAATTCCATTTAATGACGACCATCTTTGTAAATCCATTAATTCCATTGCAGGAAATAAAAATGTTATTTGGATTGCTACAAAAGGTGGAATTTTTAAAATCGAACCCAAAGCAAAAATTACAACTCACTATACTACCGAGAGCGGATTAACTCACAATAATATCAATCAAATTGTGTTGGGGGCCGATAACAAACTTTGGATTGCTACACACAGCAATTATATATCTTATATCGACTCTTCCGATGAAATAAAAAATATTTTGATATTTAAGGGTGCTGATTTAATAAACGTTTCAGGGATACTGGAAGATCATTTAAAAAATATTTGGGTGTCCACATTAGGAAATGGCGTTTTTAAAATAAAAGACACTGTGCTTGCCACGTTTAAAGTTGAAAAAGGATTAAAATCAAATTACTGTTACAGCATTGTTGAAGACGGGTCAAATAATATTTGGATTGGGCATCGACAGGGATTAAGCAGAATCAAAACTCAAAAAAATGAAATTGATATATTTGATAAAGAGGGAGGGATATTAGGAGATTGTAATCTTACAGCCTCGTTTACCGATTATGAAGGATATACATGGTTTGGAACGACCATTGGGAGTGCAAAATTTGATCCACACAAAGATCTAAAAAACCTTATTCCTCCTGTTGTAAATATTTCCTCCTTCAAAATAAACGAAAAAGAAGTTGACTATACAATTGATACGATTCTTCCTTATGACAATTATCGTTTAAGAATTGATTTTGTAGGTATCACTTTTAAGTCGAGTACACATATTCAATTTCAATATAAACTGGAAGGGTATGACTTAGAATGGTCGGACAAAACAAGCAATTCTTTTGCTCAATATGGAAAATTAAGTGATGGCGAATACACTTTTTTGTTACGCGCTTTTAACAATGATGGCGTAAGCAACCAATCACCGTTCAGCATTAAAATAAAAATTGCTGCTCCAATTTGGAAACGCACATGGTTTATTGTTTTGTGCATTGCAATAGTGATTTACGGCTTCTATCTGGTTTTAAAAATCAGAGAACGCAATCACAGAAAATTTGAAATGGAATTGCAAAAAGCATTAAATGAAAAAACAAGAGAAGTAATTTTTCAAAAAGAAGAAATTGAAAAAAAGAACAAAGACATAACAGATAGTATTCGCTATGCAAAACGAATACAAGATGCAATCCTTCCCGAATTAGAATCCTTGCGAAAATTTATTCCTGAATCATTTATCTTTTTTCAGCCACGCGACATTGTAAGTGGAGATTTTTATTGGTTTCACAGATACGGAGACTACTTAATTGTTGTTTGTGCGGATGCAACAGGTCATGGTGTTCCAGGAGCATTCATGAGCATGATAGGAAGCACGTTGTTAAAAGAAATTGTTTCACGAAAAGGAATTGATTCTCCCGCTTTTGCGCTTGCATTATTAGAAGAAGAAATTAAAATCCTGCTAAAACAAACCGATAGCGAACACCATCAAACACAAGATGGGGTGGATGTAGTAATTTGTGAAATAAATTTAAAAACACATTTTGTAAGAATTGCTTCTACCAAACGACCGGTAATTATTTCAAAAGACAATGAGTTAATTGTTCTTAAAAAAGACAGTGCCGAAACGCAACAATACGAAACAAAAGACATTCAACTTTCTAAAGGAGACACAATTTACTTATTCACCGATGGTTACCCAGATCAATTTGGTGGAGATGAAGGTAAAAAAATAAAAATTGCAAGCGTAAGATCATTACTCGAACAAATTCAAATGCTCCCAATTGCAAAACAAGAAATGATCATTGAGAAATATTTCAATGATTGGAAAGGCGGGTACGACCAAATCGATGATGTGCTGTTTATGGGTCTCAAATTATAGTTTGTGACTACAAAGAAAATCGCAACTCAAGAAATTCCCCCTTTGCAAAAGCAGGGCAGGGGGATTAAGAGAATGCTAATTATAAATTCGGATTTACCTTGAAGCCTTCAAAGCCTGCTCAACATCATGCACTATATCTATAATGTTTTCCAGTCCAACAGAAATTCGCACCATCCCAGGAGTTATTCCAACTTCTTTTCTTTCTTCCTCTGTGAGCTTTGCATGTGTTGTTGATGCCGGATGAGTTGCAATTGTTCTTGTGTCTCCTAAATTTGCAGTTAACGAACACATTTGTAATGCGTTTAAAAATTTTCTTCCTCTTTCTATTCCACCCTTTATTTCAAACGTAACAATTCCACCGCCTAAACTCATTTGTTTTTTTGCAATTTCGAATTGAGGATGTGATAACAAAAATGGATAACGCACTTGTAAAACATCTGGATGATTTTCCAACAAACCTGCCAACTTGTGTGCATTCTGGCAATGACGCTCCATACGAATTGACAATGTTTCTAAACTTTTTGACAATACCCATGCATTGAATGGTGATAAAGCAGGACCCGTACTTCTACAAAATGTATGAATCTCTTTTATCAATTCTTTTTTTCCTACCACAATTCCACCAACTACACGCCCTTGCCCATCAAGATATTTCGTTGCAGAATGTGTTACCAAATGCGCTCCGTATTTTATTGGTTGTTGCAAAAACGGAGTGGCAAAACAATTATCGACATTCAAAATAACATTGTGTCGCTTCGCAAAATTGCCCAACCATTCCAAATCAATAATGTCTAAGCCTGGATTAGAAGGCGTTTCCACAAAAATCATTTTTGTGTTTTTTTGAATCAACTTTTCCCACGCTTCAGGTTTATTCATATCCGCATACGTGTGTTCAATTCCCCATTTCGGTAAAAATTTTGTAATCACGGTATGTGTTGATCCAAAAATAGAACTCGCTGATAAAATATGGTCTCCACTTTTTAGCAAAGCCATAAAACTTGCAAAAATAGCAGACATCCCTGAGGCTGTAGCATAACCAGCCTCTGCGCCTTCCATCTGACACATTTTTTCTACAAACTCTGTTGAATTCGGATTAGAAAATCGACTATAAATATTCCCTTCCAATTCATCAGCAAACATCGCACGCATTTGTTCTGCATCCTCAAATGTAAAACTCGATGTTAAGTATAATGGAACAGAATGTTCTCTGTTTTCAGTTCTTTCCGACTGTGTACGAATGGCGTTTGTTTCAAATTTTTTCATGAAAAATATCTTTTGTAGCGAATTCCTCTCCTCCCAAGAGAGGGCAGGGTGAGGTTTTCTTTTCTATGTTTGTTTTTATTCGTTCACACTTACTTTATATGTTATTTTCGCTCCGGCAATTTCCAATGTTTTAGAAACCGAACAATATTTTTCCATCGACAATTGTACTGCTCTTTCTGCTTTCTCTTTATCAATTTGTCCCTTAAATTTAAAATGCACTTGAACGTTCTCCCACAATGCTGGTTCTTTTCCTTGCTCACGCTCTCCATCAATTGAAATAGTAAAATCTTCAATCACTTGTCGCTGTTTTTTTAAAATCAAAACAATATCAATAGCACTACAACCACCTAAGCCCATCAACAACATTTGCATCGGTCGCACACCTTTATTATGTCCACCAATGTTTTCTCCTGCATCCATATGCGCTACATTTCCTGTTTCACTTATTGCTTCAAAATGAAATGCATCATCCAATCGTTTTAATTCTATTTTCATAATAATTTTGTATATCGATTTCAAAGGTAAGTAATTGGAGGAAATTTTGTTTAGTTTTGTGAAGGAATCCCCCTAGCCCCCTTTTTAAGGGAATTTGTAATCGTTCCATAATTAAAACTGCAAGGCAAAACTCCCCCTTGAAAAGGGCGAAGCGAAGCAGGGGGATTACGCAAATGTTATATGAGCAAACACTTTTTCACATACCGTCAACCAATCCAACTCGAAGGCGGAGCAACGCTTCCAACTACGGATGTGGTTTATCATACCTATGGAACATTGAATGCTGATAAAAGCAATGTTGTTTGGTTTTGTCATGCACTCACTGCTAACAGCGATGTTGCAGATTGGTGGGATTCATTAGTTGGTGAAGGAAAAACATACGACCCTGCAAAACACTTTATCGTTTGTGCAAACATTATTGGTTCTTGCTATGGCTCATCCGGACCATTAACCATAAATCCTGAAACAAATCAACCTTACTATAGTACGTTCCCTCATGTCACCATTCGTGATATGGTTAAAGTTCACATTGTGTTGCGAAAACATTTGGGCTTAGAAAAAATACACACTATTATTGGTGGCTCTATGGGTGGCTATCAAGCCATCGAATGGGCGTTAGCGGAGCCTGAAATTTTTTCACAAATGGTATTGGTCGCAACCGGAGCACAAGAATCGGCTTGGGGAATTGCCATTCATACCGCTCAACGTTTGGCAATTGAAAGCGATAACACTTGGAATGAGCTGAATCAATCTGCCGGAGCGAAAGGCCTGAAAGCTGCTCGTGCCATAGGAATGCTGACCTATAGAAATTACGAAGCGTTTGTAAAAACACAAACAGATGAAGAACACAAGCTCGATAATTTCAAAGCGAGTTCTTACATTAATTATCAAGGAGAAAAATTGGTGAAACGTTTTAACACTTACAGTTATTGGCTTTTAGGGAAAGCGATGGATTCACATAATGTTGCACGAAACAGGGGGAAATTAGAAGATGTTTTAAAAAGCATACAATTAAAAACAATCATCATTGGTATTTCCAGTGATCATCTTTGTCCGACTCCCGAACAAAAACTAATGGCACAAAATATTCCCAATTCTAAGTTTGTGGAAATTGATTCTCCTTATGGGCACGATGGATTTTTGATTGAAGGGAAATTGATTGGGGAGGCTATTGATAAGAATTAAAAAATAAAAAGTCCAGAGGTTTCGCTCTGGACTTTTCTCATCATGCTTTCCCTTTATCTGCGGCTCCACCAGCAACTGAAACACTGCCTAAATCTCTGTCGAAGAAATATAGACCACTTTTATCGCCACCAATAAATTTCAATTTATCAAGGATTTTACGAGCCAATGCTTCTTCTTCAATTTGTTCGGCAACATACCATTGCAAAAAGTTGTGTGTGGTGTAATCCTTTTCTTTTAAACACACTTCTACGCAATTATTAATTTCGTTAGAAACCAACACTTCATGTTTCAATACTTCTTCAAACACAAATTGCACAGATTTGAATTTCTGTGGTTGCGCTTTTAAAGCAGGAATTAATGCTTGTCCACCTCTCTCATTTACATATTTAACAAGTTTTAGCATGTGCATGCGCTCTTCATCCGAATGAGTATATAAAAATGCTGCAACGCCTTCTAAACCTTGAGTCTCCGCCCAAGATGCCATTGCTAAATAATATTGTGAGGAAGATGCCTCAAGCTCAATTTGTTGATTTAAGGCCGATTCTACTTTTTTTGCTATCATCGTTTTTTATTTTTGCTATTTTATGGATTAGAAACTCAAATTGCATCTCTTGAACGGTGTAAAGTTAAAGGATTTTTTGTTTAGGAAAAAGCTTTTCGTTCATTAACGATTTTTAACCCTTCTGGCTTGAAAAAAGGGGAATAATTGATTACCTTTGGAAGGATGAAGATTTATCGGGAGAATTAAGATTGGCGTAACAAAACACCAAAAATCGCGTTATAGAATAGCATGTCAAGCAATTACCAAAATTTAATTGAAAAACTGGATGAATTCATCCGAAAATATTATAAAAATCTGCTTTTACGCGGATTGATTTATAGTACTGCATTAGTATTACTATTTTTTGTCACCGCTACAACACTTGAATACTTCGCTCATTTTAATTCTGCAGTCAGAACCATTCTCTTTTATTCTTTTGTACTTGCTACCCTATTCATTTTAGTAAAGTATATTGCTATTCCTATCTCCAAACTTTATAAGATCGGAAAAGTAATTTCTCACGAAGAAGCTTCTTCCATCATCGGAAAACACTTCTCGAATGTGCAAGATAAGCTTCTGAATGTACTGCAACTACAATCATTACAGAACGAAAACCGGCAACCAACAACCAACAACTATCAACTAATAGAGGCCAGCATCGATCAGAAAACAAAAGAACTTAAACCGATTCCTTTTACTTCTGCTGTTGATTTTTCTGAGAACAGAAAATATTTAAAATATGCTTTGCTTCCGATTTTACTTATTACAGTTATTCTGTTTGCTGCACCCAGCATCATCACAGATGGAACCAAGCGCTTAGTAAAACACAGCGAATACTTCGAAAAAGAAGCTCCTTTCCAGTTTGTAATTACCAACTCCGATTTAAAAACCGTTACTCAACAAGATTACGAACTTAAGGTAAAGCTTACTGGTGATGAGATTCCAGACAACATTTATGTGGAGATTGATGGAAACGAATTTAAACTCGATAAAGAAAACATTGTGAACTTTACTTATATTTTTAAGAACGTTCAAAAAAACATTCCCTTTCAATTGGCTGCTGATGGCTTTAAGTCGAAAGAGTATGAATTGGTAGCATTGCCTAGTCCTATCTTATTGAATTTTGAAATTGCATTGGCTTATCCAAAATATCTGAACAAAAAAGATGAAGTTGTAAAAAACACAGGCGATTTGGTTGTACCTGCAGGAACAAAGCTAAGCTGGAATTTCAACACACAAAACACCGACCTGCTTCGTTTAAATTTTAATGATACTTCTTTTTCAGTTGCGCCAAGTAGGGAAAACAATTTTATTTATTCTACTCGGATGTTTCGTGACAAATCTTATTCTGTTACAACTGCTAATCAATTTTTGAAAAGCAAAGACTCCGTTACCTATTCGATAAATGTAATTCCGGATGCTTATCCCCAAATTACGGTTACAGAGAAAAAAGATTCTACTTCCAACAAACGAATTTATTTCCGTGGCGAAGTAAAAGATGATTACGGTTTTAATAAACTTTCGTTCAACTATCGATTTATCAGCAGTAACGATAGCGCATCAACTGATAATTATAAAAAGATGACCACCAATGGCGTTCCTATTGCAGTGAACAAAATGTTGAATCAAGATCAGTTTTTTCATTACTGGGACATGACTGAGTTGGGCGTTGCTCCCGGTGATCAAATCGAATATTATTTTGAAGTATGGGACAACGATGGAGTTACAGGAAGCAAATCGGCTCGCAGTCAGAAAATGATTTTCAAAGCGCCTACTCTTAAGGAATTAGAAGAAAACACAGACAAGAACAATAACAAAATCAAAGAGGATTTAGAAGAAAGTATCCGTGATGCAAAAGAAGTTCAAAAAGAATTGGCCGACTTGCAACGTAAAGTAGCTGAGAAGAAAGATTTGACTTGGGAAGAAAAAAAGAAATTGAAAGAGTTACTCGATAAACAAAAAAAGCTTCAAAAGAAAATTGAGTCCATTAAAAATGAGAACCAACAAAATAACGAACAGAAAAACGAATACAAACAACCGAACGAAGAAATGCTTGAAAAGCAAAAACAGCTGGAAGAGCTGTTTAATAAAGTAATGACGCCTGAGTTGAAAGAGAAATACGATGAGCTACAAAAACTTTTAGAAAAGCTAGATAAAGACAAAGTGCAGGAAGCATTGGATAAAATGAAGTTAGAGAATAAAGATTTATTGAAAGAACTAGATCGCAATCTTGAAATTTTCAAGCAATTGGAAGTGGAACAAAAAATTCAAGAGAGTATTGATAAGCTGAACGAACTGTCGAAAAAGCAAGATGAGCTTGCCAAACAGTCGGAAGAGAAAAAAGCAGATTCAAAAGAACAAAAAGCAAAACAAGATGATTTAAATAAAAAGTTTGAAGATTTAAAAAAGGATTTGAAAGAACTTGAAAAAAAGAATAGCGAGTTAGAAGAGCCTAAGAAGCTTGAGAATACAGAACCAAAGCAGGAAGAGATTAAAAAAGAAATGGAGAAAAGCAGTGAAAGCTTGAGTGAAAATAAAAAGAAAGACGCTGCTAAATCACAAAAAGATGCTGCTAAAAAAATGGAAGAAATGGCTCAGCAAATGGAGCAGGCACAAGCAAAAGAACAAGAACAACAAGAGGGAGAAGACATTGATAAGATGAGAGGCTTGTTGGAAAATTTAATTCAATTATCCTTCGGACAAGAGGCTTTAATGAGTCAGCTGTCTAAAACAAAACCAAACGATCCTCAATATGTAAAAATCAATCAGAAGCAGAAAAAGTTGAAAGACGATTCAAAAATGATTGAAGATACGTTGTTGGCATTGAGCAAACGAGTTCCACAAATAGCTGCTGCAGTAAATAAGGAAATCAGTGCTATTAATATGAATATGGATAGGGCCTTGAGTGAAATTACCGAATCGCAAACACCTTCAATGGATGGAAAAAATCACAAACAAGAAGCCTTGAGCCGTCAACAATTTGCTATGACATCCATCAACAATTTAGCATTGATGCTTAATGAGGCATTAAAACAAATGCAACTAGCAGCAAAAAATAGCAAACCAGGAAACGGAAGTTGTAAAAAGCCTGGAGGCAAGGGCGAAAAGCCTTCAATGGCTAATATGCGTAAGATGCAGGAGCAAATCAATCAGCAAATAAAAAAGTTGAAAGAAGGCATGGAAAAGGGTGGAAACAAGCCTGGTGATAAACCCGGAATGGGGATGGGAGGAATGAGTAAGGAGTTAGCACAATTGGCTGCCCAACAAGCAGCATTGCGTCAGGAATTACAAAAAATGTCGGATCAAATCACTAAAGACGGAAAAGGTGCCGGAGGAATGAGCAAAATTGCTGAAAAAATGGAAGAAACGGAGACGGACTTAGTAAATAAAATGCTTAGTCAGGAAACAATCACGCGCCAAGAAGAAATCCTAACTCGCCTACTGGAAAGCGAAAAGGCAGAGAAAGAACGCGAAATGGATGAAAAAAGACAATCAAATGAATCAAAAAATGCAAATTTTAGTAACCCTAATGAATTTTTAGAGTATAATATGCTGAAACAAAAAGAAACGGAATTACTCAAAACGGTGCCCCCGTCATTAAGTCCTTTCTTTAAAATAAAGGTAAACCAATACTTTAACAACTTTGGAAACTAATATGGTACTTGCAGAAAATCAAAAAATAAGAATCGCTTCGAGAGCTGAGAATATCATTCTCGTTGAGCGAATGATAGAAGATGTGTGTGATCTATTCAACATCAGCGAAGATTATTATGGGAACATACTTGTTGCTATTACAGAAGCAGTAAATAATGCTATCTACCACGGCAACCAAGCCAATCCTAAAAAAAACATTGATATCTTCTTTAAATCTTTCCCTGATCATGTTTCATTTATCGTAAAAGACGAAGGAAAAGGATTCAACTATGATAATTTACCTGACCCTACAAACCCTGAAAACATTGAAAACCCTAACGGTCGAGGGGTGTTTTTAATGCGCAACCTTGCTGATAAAGTTTCATTTGAAGACAATGGAAGCAAAGTGGTTTTGGATTTTAAAATGCAAGTTAACTAACTTTCATTTTTAGCCAATCGCTGTAGTTTATTATATCCGTATCTGAAGAACTATTCAACATTATACCATCAAGCAACGCGTTAATTTCTTTTAACAGTTGCTTGTTCTTTTTTATACCATCCGACTTCACCATCTTATCTATAACTAAAACCATTTGTTTCTGACGTACATACTCTTCTTTTTTCAAAAGAGTTGAATACTCCTTGCGAATGCGCTCCGATTTATGTTCCAAATAATCAAAGTCGTTTAACTCGTAACGAATCATCAGCTCAAACACAGCTAACTTTAAATGCCATGCTTCGTCAAGATGTTTAAAAGCATCTTGCATCATCGGTTTTACCAAATGTTTTAATGATTCTTTGAAATTCTTTTTATCGAAATTTAATACTGCTAAGTTTAAATACACAAACACATTGTAAATTGGCAACTTCTTAATACTTGCATTGTCTTTCGCTTCATGCAATATCTCAATGGCTTTATCAATGTTCTTTACAGAATAATTAATTACGAGCGAGTTATAATAATAAAACAAATATTTATCATGCAATTGCATATTAAACTCCACCATAGCCAATTTTAGCTTGACGGCATAAGCGAGCGAAAGGTCAATTTTTTTGTTTTTAAACAATGAATTAATCAAATACGTGAGCATCTGAAGTTTTGTATCGTGATTGTTTTTATTGAACAACTTTTCTTTTGAAAACTCATCAAACGTTTTTAATAAATATTTTTCCAATGATTTATAATCTTGTTGCTGAAGAAGAATGCGGCTCACCGACTGGTATATTTTAAACCGCAACACCGGACTGTTTTTTACGTCCTTGCTTTTTGCAAAATCGTTCACCGTTTTTTGTAACAAATCAAGAATCTCAGTGTTTTGTTTTGCAAAATTCTGCGATACTTTAATCCGATAAATCAATGCTGCTAAAATATCATCGATCTCCTGAATTTTATTCAGTTTGGAACGGTTGTCCTTTCGCTTTTGAATGTATTCTTCCGGATTAATCTCCAATGTTTCATGCGAAAGTTTTATAAACTCGCCATAAATAATGTCCAGCCAATCCAAATGCTCATTTTCATTTGCTTTTCGGAAAGCCTTGTTTAAATAGTAATACGCAGTTGGAGCCTGACCTTTACTTTGAAACAATCTGGAAAGAAATAAATAATTTAAAATAATGTTGTATTCGTTTGCATCATAATAATGTAGAGTTAAACTTTTTCCAATATCTTCAAACAGTCTGTTTTTTAAACGATACAAAGCATTCTTATCTTCTGAGTTATATAATTTTTTCAGAATTTTATCTTCATTGTATTCCGGAAATTGTTTGCGAATAAAATCAAACAACTGTTCATCTTTTCGTTCTGTTGCTTTTTCGGTACGATTGATAAAGAGTTTGAAATTTCGAATTTCCTCTTTATTCATATTGCCGATTACTTCCGGTAGAATGTTCATATTGTCAATTTTGAATACGTAAGAAAATTACAAAATTAATTTAACATCCCGAAATATTTAAATACATTTGATTAGAAAACATCCCGAAACTAAAAACTACACCTATGAAAAAGTTGCTTCTGTTAGTTTTAACACTACTCGTATTTCATTGCACAAAAGGAAAAGCACAAGATTCCTTAGTAATTAACCCATTTACTGTTCTTGTTGGGAATGACACGCTCCCTGCCGGATCAAATGATAGTATTAAGTTTACAGTCATAAATATTGCATCTACCCCTTTTAATGATAGCATTACATTTTATACCAGTGTTCAGGACTCTGTTTCTACTTTTATATATAATCCTATTGATACTGTTTATTTAGGAACAATAAACATTGCTCCTAATGACAGCATGCAATTTACGCTCTATAATATATATGATACTGGACCACTCAGGTTTCACTACGATATAAATGTGATTGTTATTTGGCCAATAGCTGCATCCCTTTCGTTTTATGATTCCTTGTTTTATAATCAGTTTATTACTTTGCCCATTGGTATTAATGAAATTGATTTGAGTTTGCTGATAAACGCATATCCAAACCCAACAACAAGCAATTTAAACATTAATAATGCAACTAAATTTGCCGTTGAAGAAGTAAGAATTTACGACTCTCGGGGACGACTCATGGAGACGCTGCAACATCCCGACTTTATTTGTTCTGAGAACTGGAGCAAAGGAACTTATCTAATTCGGATTCAGCTCGAAAACAAAAAGACACAAACCATTCGAGTCGTCAAACAATAGTATTCCTTCATAACATAAAGCCTTTCTGCTTAAAACACAAAAAGGCTTTTTTATTATTATCTTTGTAACATGGATACCGAATTTGAATATAAAAACGTACTCAAACAAATTGCGAAACAGTTTGGTGAGGATATAGATATACAAGGCTTACTCTTTATAATTGGCTTACAAGAGTTGGGAAAAGGGAAAGTAAAGCTTTCCAAAAACGAAAAGCTGGATGTGATGCACATTGCTATCTGCACACTACTTTCTCCTTACGGATACTATGAATATGAGGGATTGGATAAAGATGGCTGGCCACATTGGAAAACACTAGAAAATCTGCCACCGCTAAAACCGGCACAGCAACAAGAAATCATAAAACAAGCTATTGTAGAATACTTTAAGACAGTAGAAATTCAGCCTTAATTAGCGATTTTTACAGTAACGTCAGACTCTTTTCCTGGCTCATCTAAACGAAGAACACCTACACCAGTTCCAGCATAACCAGGATGAGTAGCTGTTACGTCAAAAATAGCAGGTAATTTTACATCAAAAGATGCCTGTCCTGATCCATCAGTTTTACCATCATAAACAACATCCCCATTTACTGATGGTGCTGCCAAATGAACAGTAGCGCCAGATATAGCAGTTCCATTGGAATCTACTACTGTTACTTTCCCATAACAGGTTTTATCTTTATTGCAAGATGTAGAAATAAACATTACTACTAGTAATGTCACAACTCCTATAATTGCTGAAATTCTGTTGATAAAAGTTTTCATGTTGTATGTTTTATTTAAATACTAGTATTTCGGTACGATGAATGTAAGACTTAATTATCTTTACGATTAACAAATTTAATACAATTAAAATGAATTACAAAAAACTTTGCCAAGGATTTTCATTTGTTTTAGGGCTTTTTTTGATGTTTAGCTCCTTCAGCCCTAACAAAAACAGGGTAGAAGGGAATATAAACGTGCTAATAAAGACTACACAAGGGGATATTAAGATAAAACTATACAATGAAACTCCTCTCCACCGCGATAACTTCTTAAAATTGGTTAAAACACATTATCTGGACAGCCTGTTGTTCCACCGTGTAATTCAAAAGTTTATGATTCAAGGTGGTGATCCGGATTCAAAAAATGCAATCGGAGGCGAAATACTGGGCGAAGGCGGACCAAAATATACTATCCCTGCAGAGATTAACCGTACTGTTTTTCATAAAAAAGGGGCCCTTGCCGCTGCTCGTGAAAGTGATTTGGATAATCCTACTCAAGCTTCATCCGGGTCACAATTTTACATCGTGCAAGGAAAAACCTACACCGATTCTTTATTGACAACTCAAGCAACCAGAATTACCAAAAGAACCTTGTTTGCCTACTTCATTAACCTCACAGAAAACAAACATTACGTTGATGATTATAAACGTTATGCAAAAGAAGAAAAAGCGGACAGCATGAAATACATCAACGATATTATAGATGCAAAAGTGGAAAAAGAATTTCCAAATGTTGCGCACTACAAATTTACACCTGAACAAATAAAAGCATACATAACCATTGGTGGCACACCTTCTCTAGATAACACATATACCGTTTTTGGCGAAGTGTATGAAGGTTTAGAAATTGTAGATTTAATTGCTGCACAAAAAACAGATAAAAATGCAAGACCAATTGAAGACATTCGAATCCTGAGTGTTTCAATTATTCCTTAACTTCGTGCATTATTTTAAAGAAAAAGATGAAAGAGCGTATTGAAGAATTATTAAATGAGATTGAAGCATTTTCTGCCAGCAGCAAAGAGCATGTGGAAGAGTTCCGCATTAAAATACTTTCCAAAAAAGGAAAAGTAACCGAATTATTTGATGATTTTAAATTGGTAGCTCCAGAATTGCGCAAAGAAGTTGGACAAAAACTCAATGAATTAAAAAACAAAGCACAGGATAAAATCAATCATCTGAAAGAAAAATTTGAAGATGCTGTTGATACAAAAGATGCCAATATTGATTTGACACTTCCTGCTGAAAACATTGCTGTTGGCTCTCGTCACCCTTTATCCATTGTTAGAAATCAAATTGTTGAAATATTTTCGCGTATTGGATTTACTATTTCGGAAGGACCAGAAATTGAAGACGACTGGCATAATTTTACAGCATTGAACACTCCTGCAGATCATCCTGCGCGTGATATGCAGGATACGTTTTACATTTCTGAAAATCCAGATATTGTTTTAAGAACACAAACGTCATCGGTGCAGGTTCACATTATGGAAGGCACACAACCGCCTATTCGTACTATTTCTCCCGGTCGCGTATATCGTAACGAAGCTATTTCCGCTCGTGCTCATTGTCAGTTTCATCAAGTTGAAGGCTTATACATTGATAAAAAAGTTTCCTTTGCCGATTTGAAACAAACACTTTTATATTTTTCGAAAGAGATGTTTGGTGAAGAAACAAAAATCCGTTTGCGCCCTTCTTATTTCCCGTTTACAGAAATCAGTGCAGAGATGGATATCTCTTGTCCATTTTGCAAAGGCGAAGGCTGCAACATCTGCAAAGGAGCAGGCTGGGTAGAAATTTTAGGTTGCGGTATGGTGGATCCTTCTGTTCTTGATAATTGCAAAATTGATAGTAAACAATATAGTGGATTCGCATTTGGAATGGGAATTGAACGCATTGCGATGTTAAAATATCAAGTAAAAGATTTGCGTTTGTTTTCCGAAAACGATGTTCGCTTTTTGAAACAATTTAAATCTGTTATTTAATACGGATAACGAATCTTTACGAATTTTACGAATCTGTGTTTGTTATTACCAACGGGGTTCGCTTTTTTTAAGCGTTATCGATTCGTAATATTCGTTTTATTATTCGTTATCTGTACAAAAAAATCATGTCAAATTCCCGTTTAGATCAAATAGAGGAAATGCTTAAGAACGAGCCCAACGACTCTTTCTTGAACTATGCATTGGCATTGGAATACGCTAAAGGAAACGATGTAACAAAAGCAATTGAGCTAATTGAATTGTTGCTTTCAAAAGATGAAAATTATTTAGGAGCCTACTATCAATTGGGGAAATACTACGAGCAAATTCAGGATTTAACAAAGGCTGTTTCAACTTATACCAAAGGAACAGAGGTTGCAAAAAAAATAAAAAACAATAAGGCCTTAGGAGAATTAAATGAGGCTTTGTGGATGTTGGAGGATTAAGATTAATTTTTGCAAAGACCAACCAAACTATTAACTGTCATCCCGTGTCGTAGCATGGAATGACGTTTTACAATTTTACTCGCCAAGGATGAGGTTTACTTTATCGAATCATAAACTTTCCCTACTTTTTCTTTTTGAACTTTTGCGCTTTCTATCTCCCCTTCTAACACATGCACATCTGCATTCGGATTTATTTCTTTTAGCTTTTTAATTTTCTCATTGCCGAATGCAATCTTATCTTCATACATCGTTAAAATCTCTTTCACCGATTTTTTTGCATAGTAGGCGACCCACTTTGTAATGGTTGTGTCTCTTGCAATACCTGCCAACACTTCAACACCTTTGTTTACCGTTTCGTCTTTTTTGTCTTTTTTCAAAAACGCAGCATACTGAGAAACATATCCTATCAATGAAAATCCAGTAAACTTAGAAACACTATTTACAAAAAAATCATTTTGTTCATCTGTTCCATTTGCTAAGTATAAATCTGTGATAGCATAAAGCACATCAATGTTTTTTTCATTCTCATGCGGCTTAGCAATTACCATCGCTTCTTTCGGATTTGTTTTTGCGATAGCAGATAATGCTGAACTAAAAACATAATACGATCTATCGTTTAATGCATTTTTATAAAGTTGTTCTAAGTCCGCATCTTTGTAATTCGCATGTAAATATTCGATAGCAAGCGCTCGAACAATTGACTTGTTATCATTTTTAGCCAGACCAACTAGTTTTTCTTTAATTTCTTTTTCATGACCTGCTTGAATGTTTTTCAATCCTTCAATCGCATCTAAACGCAAATTCCAGAATTTATCGTTCAAAGCTTTTATAATTACTTGTGCTGCGAGTGAATCTCCTGCTTTTTCCGAAAGTCTGGAAAGCCCTTCCTGTCTGTCTAAATACAAAGGACCATTATTATATTGAAACGCTAATTCGGTCATCGATTTGGTTTCGCTTTTTGTACACAACAACATTTTTTGTGCATCCACATTTACTAAATCCGGCTTTGAGTCTGCTTTAAATTCAAATGTTTCATCTGATTTTGTAATTGTGATTTTATGACGAACAACTTTCCCATCAACATATAAATCGATACACATTGGGATTTTAAACAATGACGTTTTTGCAAAATCCTGTATTTGTTTGATTTGAACTTTTTGTTTTTTGTTTGCATCATCGTACTCCGAATTGATAACTAGATCAGGGTGTCCGGAGGATAAGAACCATTGATCAAAAAACCAGTTTAAATCTTCTCCTGTTACTTTTTCGAAAGCCATTCTCAATTGATGAATTTCTACTGAAGTGTATTTGTTTGTTTCGAGATATAATTTCAAAGAAGCAAAAAACGCATCATCACCAACATATTTGCGCAACATGTGAAGTACTTGTCCGCCTTTATTATAGCTATGTCCATCAAACATCTCTTCTTTATCGTGATATTGAAAACGAATTAGGTTAACTTGTTTTCTATCTGACTCCGCCAAATATCCTGCTCTTGATTCCGCGCTATGATGGTCAGCAGCATCCAATCCATATTTATATTCCTGCCACAAATATTCTCCGTAAGTAGCAAACGATTCGTTCAAAGGCAAATTGCTCCACGATTCGCAAGTTACCAAATCACCAAACCATTGATGAAATAATTCATGTGAAATATAATCTTCATAATCTTTATCCAATAATTCTCTATCAGTACGTTGTAAAAATTCGCTGTGCAAGGTGGCTGTTGTGTTTTCCATTGCTCCGGAAACATAATCTCGTGCAGTAATTTGTGAATATTTAATCCAAGGATATTCAACACCTAGTTTGTTTGAGAAAAACTCCAGCATCTCCGGTGTATTTCCGAAAATTGCTTTTGCATAAGGTTCGTATTCCTTTTCTACAAAATAACTCACTTCTCTTCCTCTCCATTTAGTGTCTTTTACAACAGCGAAATCACCAACAGCCATCATTGCCAAATACGGAGCGTGGGGCAATTCCATTTTCCAATAATCCGTACGAGTACCATCGCCATTATCAAAAGAAGAATTGAGTTCACCATTTGAAAGTGTCACATATTTTTTGTCAACAGTCATGTAAATTTCCTGCGACATACGTTCATTCGGACGATCAATGGTTGGCATCCAAACAGATGTTGCCTGTGTTTCTCCTTGTGTCCAGATTTGTTGCGGTTTATTTTTGTCTTTCCCATCAGGATTAATAAAATACAAGCCTTTGTCATCAGTAATAGCAAGACTTCCGCCTCCTTTCTTTAATTCGTTGGGTTTTGAAATGTATTCAATAAAGATTTTATACTCTTCATTGTTTTTATACTCTTTATCCAATTGAATGGTGATAACATCGTTTTCGTATTTGTATTGCAAAGGAATTTTTGTTTCTGAAATGTGTACATCATCTTCTAAATGCCCTGAAGGGTCTTTTTTTGTCCCTTTCGTTCTAGTCATAACTTGCTGAACTAAGGATATTTCTTTCAGTTCCATTCCTCTTGCATCCAGTACCAATGTGGCAGTTGGATAAAAGTATGGTTTTAGAGTAATGGTTGCTTTTCCAAACAAGTATTGTTTTGTCCAGTCGAAACTCACATCCAATTTGGTATGAAGAATATCATTTAATCTGGTTTCCGAAGCATGGTATTGTTCAACTTGTATATTGGTAGAAACGGTTTCAATCGTATCCAAATTCATAACAACCAAATCATCGTCTTTGTCGGTCGATTTTTTAAATAAGTTACAAGAGGAAAAAATTCCGATAGCTATCGGGACAAGAATAAAAAATCGTGTTTTCAAAATCATTACTTTTATTTTTAAGAAATCAAAGGTTGTAAAAATAATATTGATTTCAAATAATAAAGTGATGTACGGTTCTTCTCGTCCTTCGACTACGCTCAGGATGACCTCCCTTCGGTCGCGCTCGAAGTGACAATAATTGAACTAATTGTTTGGTTCTCGACTCCGCACGAATTGACAAAACATTGTGCTGTCAGTTCAAGGGGAGTCGAGAACAAAGCAACCGTTTGGTGAATTTTCTGTTCATTTGTTCCTCGTGCTAAAAAACGATATATTTGTGATATGCTAAAAGTAAAAGTAAACAATCAGAAAGAGCACATAATTGAGCTCGAAAATGCAAGTTCAGGAATCATTGATGGCAAGGCATTTGCATGGGATGTGATCGAAGTAAAAAACGGTAGTTTTCATGTAATAAAAGACAATCGTTCCTACAATGTAGAAGTGATAAAAGCGGATGTTGCAGAAAAAAGTTTTTTGATAGGTGTGAATGGCAATAAGTATCAACTCAATGTAAAAGATAAGTTTGATGAATTGTTGAAGAGCTTAGGATTTGATGATTTGAGTTCTAAAAAAGTAAATGAAATAAAAGCTCCTATGCCTGGATTGGTATTAGATATTAGAGTTGCAGAAGGAGATAGTGTAAAAAAGGGCGATCCTATTTTAGTATTGGAAGCCATGAAAATGGAAAACATTATTAAATCCCCAACCGATGGAGTGATTAAGAAAATAAATGTAAAGAAGGGGATTGCTGTTGAAAAAAATCAAGTCTTGATTAATTTCGGATAGTCCTGATAGCGAATAAAAAAACGAATTTACGAATCTAAATACTTAAAAAAATGGAAAACAATCGCAGAGATTTTATTAAAAAATCAGCGCTTGCTTTAGGTGCAATTGCTGTTACATCAGCAATTGGCAATACACTTAATGCTGCTGAATTGGTTGAAAAAGAAAGAGCATTGGTCGATCATGAATTTTTTGCTCTCCCTGCTTTACCTTATGCTTATGATGCTTTGGAGCCTCATATCGATAAATTAACGATGGAGATTCATCACAGCAAACATCACAAGTCTTATGTTGATAATTTGAATAAAGCATTGATGATTGCCGACATGCGAACTGCTTTAAAGCCAACAATAGAAGAAGTTCTTGCTAAAGTCGGAAAAGGTTATTCTATACAAGTTGCAAATAATGCAGGTGGCCACTACAATCATTCTTTGTTTTGGTCATTAATGAAACCCAATGGCGGTGGCGAACCCAAAGGCAAATTAGCAGATGCTATCAAAACAACTTTTGGTTCGTTTGACGAATTCAAAAAACAATTTACAGAAGCTGGAATGAAACGTTTTGGTTCAGGTTGGGCCTGGTTGGTAAAAACAAAAGAAGAAAAATTGCTTATCACCTCAACTGCTAATCAAGATAATCCATTGATGAACTTAGAGTCAATAGAAGTAAAAGGCTCGCCCATATTAGCTTTGGACGTATGGGAACATGCTTACTATTTAAAAAATCAGAACAAGCGCGCTGACTATATCACTTCCTGGTGGAATGTGGTGAATTGGGAAACTGCGGAAAGGCTTTATCTTAGCACAAAATAGTTAAAAAATCTCTGAGGACTATAATAGGAGGCGACAAATTTTTTATCTCTTTAGGGGAGTTCTAAAAATAAAATTGTTAGCAAGTAATAATATAACTATTTGATTATCATATAATTATGGCTATATT